>Ga0209404_10000819_pt1 | contig 23157 bp, 16 predicted proteins | sample TroAtlMetagenome_2_FD_187447 | JGI IMG/M metagenome (GOLD analysis project Ga0209404, IMG submission 187447) | Marine eukaryotic phytoplankton communities from Atlantic Ocean - Tropical Atlantic ANT8 Metagenome (SPAdes) (version 2) | ecosystem: Environmental > Aquatic > Marine > Oceanic...
AGTTCCTTTAATAAAAATTGAACCCGAGCCTATGTTTCTTTGTAACACAGCCGCCCTGATATTAGCAATCCTAATGTCAGGGCGGCGAAAGTTTTGACTTGTTAAAGTCAGCAGTGAGACTTCGCTGGCGGTAATAAGAATCGCTCTTTGGTTCTGGCCGATTGAGCAAAATTGACGCACCCTCTGAAAAATTGACGCATCAAGGACGCATAGTAAAGGTCAACAAGGATCAATGACGATCAACGAAGTTCACGCAAACACTGATATACCAACGAAAAAACCCTTGGTAGCTACCTTTTAAGGGGTAACCACCAAGGGTGGTAGTGGGCGATATTGGATTCGAACCAACGACCTCCACGATGTCAACGTGGCGCTCTAACCAACTGAGCTAACCGCCCCAAGAAATTGTATATTAACACGCTTAAGTCAGGTCGTGAAGTGGCCCGTCCCCACAGTAATTCTTGTTGCCAAACGACTCCACATGATGCCCAAAGGCATGAGCAAATGCCATCAAAAGCCGGTTATGTGAAACTCGGCCATACTGTAATGAGCGGCCCATTCTGAACCGCAATCCACCACCGATCAGGACAAATGGAATGTCATTGAGTGTGTGTGAATTACCCTTGCCAAGCTCATTTGTCCAAATGATTGTCGTATTATCAAGCATAGATCCAGCACCATCGGCCTCTGGAGTATTTGCCAGTCGTTTGGCCAGATAAGCAATCTCTTCACAATACCACTGGTTAATTTTTACCAGCTTCTCGACAGCTTCCTTATCACTGTCAGGTTCATGGGATAAGCCGTGATGCCCTTCATTGATATCTAACCAGGTCATCTTTGCCTGACCAACACTTCGAGTGTACTGTAGCGACGCGACGCGAGCCATGTCATTCTGCAAGCTGTTTACCAGCATGTCGATCTGCATGCGACTTAAGTCAGGCATGTTCTCATTGGCATTCTTTACACCGGCCTTTTGTGCCGGAGCGGGAATGTCGAGCTGGTGTTCGGCATCACGCTTGATTCGGGCTTCCATTTCACGAATGAACTGTTCATGTTGTTCCAGCAACTTGCGATCCTCTTTGCCAACCAGCGTACGGACTCGACGTAAATCATTACGAACCCGGTCCAGTACGCTTTCGACACTTTTACGGTCTTCCAGTTTTCCATATAGCTTATTGAACATCACATAGGGATCGTCAATGGGAGCGATGGGTTTGTTGGAACCTGAGTAGATCATACGAGTCCAGGGATCAGCTCGATCCGGAACGACCACTCCAAATTCCAGTGAACCAAATCGTGTTTGTGTTTCTGGTTTGCTCTGGAGGTAGTTTTTAACTTCCTGATCCACCGATAAGCCACTTGCCCATCCAGCGGGCGTATGACTTCCACCCTGAATGTTTCCGGGGAGTAACTCGATTCCGGTCAGCAAGCAACTCATGCCACGCATGTGGCTGTCGCCATCACCTTTGATTTGATCACAGATTCCTTTGAGAATCAGCATTTGATCCTGATAGGGCTGTAGCGACTCCATAATCCGCTTCAGCTTAAAGTCAGCACCTGCTTCGTCAGGCCAAAAGTCACCAGGGATGGTCCCGTTCGGGCTAAACACAACGATCATTCGCTGCTTCGCATGGTTCACATCAGCCTGAGCAAAAGCTGGTAAGCCCATCAGCAATGGCAGGCTTGCTGCTGAAAAACCCATGTCCTGAATAAATTTACGACGATGATGAATAGTCATACTTATTGTTCCTGTTCAGGCTCAAACAAAACGGCTGCTTTAACAATGTTCGTTAGCAGTTGCTGAATATTAAACTCGGACACCTGAAATTGTTCTATTAATTGCTTGCGGAGTGAGTCGCCATAGGCGTTGATTGGTTGTTTCATTGCCTGATGGAATAAGTGGTCGACGAATGCTCCATGTGCCTGAGGGCTGATGGTAATCAACTCTGCAAGTCCGGAGGCCCCGGACAACTCGACCTTCTCCCCAACCACTGTAGTATAGTTGGCAACGGCATTAATGGCTTTACCAACTTCCTGATTACGATATCGGCCAACGGCATCAAAGTTCTCGAGACTGAAACCCAGAGGATTAATGATGTTATGGCACCCTGCACAGGTGGTAGGTTCTGTGAGCTGTGTGACTTTTTCGCGAATGGTAAGTCCGTCGGGAAATTCAGCACTACCAAGTTCGGTTGCTTGAGGCGGTTCCTTAAGACTTCTTCCCAACAGCCGTCGGGTAATAAAAACGCCACGATGAATTGGAGAGCTGTTGTCCCGATAGGCCAGCATCGAAAGCATGTAGGGATGAGTCAAAATCCCGCTGACAGCGTGTTCGCTTACCGAACCAGGTTGAAACTCATTTCCTTCAAAGGCTTCGATTCCATAAAACTGTGCTAGATTGTGGTTCATAGGAATGGTTGGTGAGTGGAAGAGTTGGCGAAAGTCCGAATCATCACTCCAAACGATGTCCTGAAAGAACAAACGCAGAGACAGTCGAAGGTCCGCTTTAATAGTGTCTGTAAAGTTAGCGTACCGCTCATCGTCTTTAGAAAACTCACCTTTTTCGTTTAACTGTAACCAGTGCAGGAGGAAGTAATCGAGCTTAGACCTTGCCTGACTATTATTCAGCATTCGTTTGATTTGTTGCTGTACTTTGATTGGATCTAATAAGTCTCCACGCCCAGCAGCATTTCGCAAAGCTGTATCTGGAACGGAATCCCATAAGGCCAGCGCCAAACGACCGGCAACCAAATAGCTATCCACTACGGGATCCTCCGGGTTGCGGCTCAATTCCGGATAGAGAAACAACGGTGACTTCAAGGTGGAGATGATGACGCGTTTGACGGAATCGGATATTTCGAGATCATCCAAGAAGAAGCTGTCAACGTAGATGGATTTTTGATCATCGGTAAGTGGGCGTCGAAACGCATATTCAACCAATGCGTGACAAAACGTCTGTAGCTTCTTATGCCGATCGACATCCCCGCTTTTGGTTCTAGCCATTTGATCCATAAGTGGTAGAACCTGCTCAGCCACTTCAATAGCGGCGTTCGTGGTTGCTTGATCCCATTCTGCACTGACTGCAATTCCGCGTTCATAGCCACTGGCGCTGTCATCGGGAGGAAATGGAGTTTGCACGAGAATACCGGTACCGATGGTGGTTGGGTAAAAATTGCGTTTAGGGATTATTTGTCGAGTTCCTCCCGGTGGCACCCACAGAAGACTCATTGAAGCCGCGGGATCTTTGAAACGGAAAGTTTCCAGCCGAAAAAAATAAGGCAGCCCTCCTTGCAGATAGATTGTGCCGGAATGCTCAGCCTCACTATCTTTGGTAGCGACATATTTGTCGATAAGCCGTGTTTCTCGATCATTAATATAAAGCCGTATACTGTTTGGGCTTTTAACGATGAATTCATAAATGCCACTCTCTTCTGCGATGACGGCACCCTGCCAGCGAATACTGAATTCTTCTTTCTTAGAGATCTTTTCATGCGGTAATATTCGGTCGAAATCAAAATCGATACTATCGACGACTTCCTGCCCGACTTGTTTGCCGAATCCACGGGTGTCGTAGTAAGTGGCGTGGATCCCACGCTCTTCGTTCAATGGGGGCTTACCAAGAAAGGCTGTAAAGAGATCGCTAATGGTTTGTTTGTACTGGCGATTTGTGAGTCGTGCTAATTCGATTCGGGGAGGTTTTTGACTTGCTCTGGCTTCAGGCGTATAAAACGTCTCGAAAATATAACGTCCAACCGCAACGGCATTTTCACCCTTACAGGTATTGGGTTTATCTTCAGGCATTGTTTCGACAATCACCTGAATCAATTCGGGTAGCTGCTTATTACCATAAAGCGGATTTTCGTTAACCCCGACAACGCCTTCGCCCTGCATCCCATGGCAGTGCGCACATTGTTTCAGATAGATACGTTTGCCTTGCTCATCGCCAGAGCGTTTACCTGGAGCACCAAAGAGAGAGGAACTCAGCACCGCCAGCACGATGGCCGTCCAAGTCGTTATGCACAACGATTTTACGCGAGTCATCTTAGTCGCTATTTTACACCCCAGTTCTCGTCAAAAAAGTTGGCATCTTTAGGAATCCCGGGGAATCGATAAATAGAGTCGTTTGGTTCGGGCTTGTTAACTACATCGACGATTGCCCAGTCAGGTAGCATGGGAACCTGACGAGCATTATTTAGATAAGCGTATTCGCGATAAGTGAATCCACTGTTGATCACGACATATTTCTCTGGATTGAGTGGGTTTGGATAGATCATGATTGGAGCATGGCTTTTTGCATCAAATACTTTTTCACCAATGGAGACACCCTGTTGGTTCCATGTGAGCGGCAGACGGGCAAGGATGTCAGCAAGGACGGCATTAGACGAAAAGTCTCCCCAAAGGATCAGATTGTGATTTTTAATATCTTCTTCGGTCACAGCGGTGTCCGTTTTTATGCGGGCATGTCCGCGAAAATGTTGTCGCCAATGCTTAATGGCATGCACCTGTTCCGAAGCAGTCCATTCACCAATCGCTTCGTTGATCGGCTTACCGCTAGGCGTGACCATTAGAAAACTGCTAAGGAATGCATCGTCGATTGGCCCTTGCAACCCATGTTTTTTTTGCAATCCATTTTGAGATTTTGGGCCTGCCACCCAGTTACCGTCAGCCCAATGGATTTCATAGGACCAACTTCGATCAGATTTGGCTTTGGAAGCGGTTAGTGTTTGTTTGTTGATCTCGATCGTTATGTTCTTAGTTATATCGAAAGGCGCTAGTCCCGCAGCCATATCAAATTTCAATCCGGTCACGCCAGTTGTTACGATCACAACCCGATTGTCTCGGATTTCAGCTTTCACACGAGCCGGTTCCCAGTGTTCCTTCATGCCTGTAATTGTTAGCCAGTACTGACGGTTGTATTTAAGCGAATGTGTAATTTTGTTAATAGTAAGCGGTAGTTTGTCGTTGCCGATACGAGCCAGACTGTACATTTTGTCTTCAATAAGGGCCTGGGAGTCGGGATGGATTCGGTGGCCGGTTTTAGGGCCGATGATATGAACAAGACTAATACCTTCTTTGGCCAATGCGATTTCCATCACATCAGCAGCTTGTTTCTGAATATCATCTTCACCGCTATAGGCAATCAGTGGAACGTGTGCCAGATTGATCGCATTATCATCGGTATCATACCAACGCCAAAGTTTCTCTTCCCACCAATAGGGATGCAGTGTCTCCTTTTGGAAGGACTTTAGAAATTCAGGTGTCTCTGAAAAGCCGGCACCCGGCGTGGCTGCAAACCAGCGATCAGCGTAGAGATGAGCGAATTGCCAGCAACCGGCTCCACCCATCGAGAAGCCCCGGACGCTAATCAAATCATGATCGATGTGATATTGTGATTTGACATGCTCCAAGGCTTCGAGCACATCGATTTCGCCGGCAAACTTGAAGGCATTGCTATAGCGTCCGTATGGGTGAAGGACGATTGTATCCTTCGGAGCGTAATACCCAACCACTTTGGATTGCTTATCAATAAAATTTGTTTCACTCAATGTTTCTCCGCGACCATGAAACCAGATGTCCAGTCGAACAGACTTCTCACCCTCGCTCTGATAGTTCTTAGGGATTACCAAACCATAAGGCTGAGCAGAGCCATCAAGTTCACTACGGTATCCACGAACGACGAGCCCCGTTTGACTTAACCAGGGGGCTCTTCCACGGAGCAGTTCTTGTGCCCGTTCTTTTCCACTAGCCAGAGCGGTAAAGGCTTTGACAATGTCCTTGTCGCTAAAGAATTCCCGGTGCTCCAAATTGTCTTTGACAGCTCGATGGTAAATCTCAATATCAGGAAGAAGTGTTAACGCCAAATCAGATTTCGAGTTTGTTAATTCCTCTACAAGTCCAGCCAGTTCTTCCAAGCCGGTATTGAGGCGTAACCGGTCCTCTTCCGAGATTTCAACTCCGACTCGTGGAACCTGTCGGACTTTTGCAGGATTGTTATCACCTTCGCCATCTCCATAAGCAGAGGTGGTGGTAAGCAGAAGGCCAGCGAGAAGAAGGATATGGAGTCTCATAGTGTTTATTCCAAGGTTGGAGTGGGTAATGCTTGTGCAAGTCGTCTATTTTACACAACTTTTCCGGGGTTCATGATGTTACGTGGATCGAGGGCTTGTTTGATTTGCCGCATGGTAGTGACAGCTTTGCCGTGTTCTTGTTCGAGTGCTTTGCGTTTACCTAGTCCGATACCGTGTTCCCCTGTGCAGGTACCTCCTACAGCCAACGCCATGTCGATTAATTGTTGATGATAGCCTGTTACTTCGGCCAATTCAGCTGGGCTATCCGGGTCGAGTGGGAAGACGACGTGAAAGTTTCCGTCGCCCACGTGACCAAATACTGGAGCGGGTAGAGTCGCATTTTTAACAATCTCCTTGGCTTCGAGGAAACATTGTGCCAGTTTGGAAATAGGCACGCAAACGTCGGTCACATAACCGACGGTATTTTCTCTTAAAGCCATGACAGCATGAAAAGAATCATAACGAGCCTGCCATAGCCGATCTCGATCTTGCTGATCAATGGCCCATTGGAACTCTACGCCGCCATATTTCGCCGCGATTTGTCTGGCTTGACGTGTTTGCTCGGCGACGTGGTCTTCTGTGCCATGGAACTCAAAGAAGATCGTGGGTCTTAGCTGGTTGTTCAGGCCACTGTATCTATTGACGGCATCAATTTGGACTTCATCCAGCAGTTCGATTCTGGCGACAGGGATTCCAGCGGCAAGAATGTTTAAAACGGCATCGATGGCATTTTCAATCGAGTCAAATGGGCAGATGGCCGAGGAGATTTGAGCGGGTTTCGGGTGCAATTTGACAGTGACTTCTGTGAGCACTCCAAGTGTGCCTTCACTTCCAACAAATAAGTGAGCGAGATCGTACCCAGCAGAAGATTTCCGAGCTCTTCCGCCGGCTTTGATAACTTCTCCGTTGGCGAGCACCACGGTGAGCGCCAGTGTATTATCCCGCATCGTTCCGTATTTGACGGCAGAACTGCCAGAGGCTCGAGTCGCCGCCATACCCCCAATCGAGGCATCCGCGCCAGGATCGACGGTGAAGATTAAACCACTATTTTGGTGCTGTAAGGCCTCATTGAGGTGACAACGGGTGACGCCAGCCTGAACGGTGGCATCGCTGTCGGTGATATTGATTTCAAGGATCTGATTCATACGTGTCAGGTCGATAGATAAACCACCGTAGATCGCCACGACCCCACCTTCAACGGCCGTTCCTGTACCAAATGGAATGACAGGGACATAGTGCTCATGGCACAGCTTGACGGCGGAAGAGACTTCTTCTGTGTTGAGAGGATAGATGACTGCCTGAGGGGCCTGGATATCATGTCTCGACACATCATGTCCATGTTCTTGCAGTACATGCTTATCGAGTGACAGGCGGTCTCCAAATGTTTCCAGGAGTTGTGGCAAAATTGCATCGATCGTATTGAAGTTGTTGCGTTTACCCATGCTTACTGGTTCTCAAGTTTAACTCGTTCCCAGATATCCGGAATGAATTCACGCCAGACTGAATTAGCCTGCACTTCAAATGGTAGCCGGTCAAAGTAATTGTCATAGATAAGAATCGCAACTCCTCGGTCGTCCATGGACTCAGCGTTGATCATGCGGGCATATTGGATTTGTTGTAACAGCACTTCGTCGGATTCATTCTCACGAAGCCATTCCAGCAGCGATCGGGCGACTTGATATTGGCCATGTCTTTGGAATGTCAGAGCCAACTCAAGGACCGAAAGGCTGATATTCCCGTATTGCTTTAATGTTTTATCTAGCTCGTAATAAGCATCCTCCAACTTGCCAAACCCAAGTTGGCGATGCACGATGGCCAGACTACCGCGTAAATCGAACGGCTCCAGCTCGAATAATTGCCTATCTCGACGCGCCCAGTTTTCAAGCCAATTGACGCGGCGCGAGCCATTACTAAAAAATGCCAGAGGCAAAGAGTCGATATAGTTACGGTAAAGATATTGATAGTCATGCATGTCTAAATTGCGATCAGGAATTACAAGCTTATGTTCAATTAACTCATCCACGATAGCTCCGGCGATCATCTGATGACCGTGTAATGTCGGGTGCACATGGTCAACATACATTTCATAACCTGGAATGTTGTCGGCACTGGCGTTTTCCAAGGTATTCCTCGCGTCGACCAGAGGAATATTGTGTTGTTGGGCCAGTGCCCTTTGAATATTGTCCATCTTTTCCGAGAGACGTAACGGGCAGATATCGAGGTCTTTTGCTAACAAATAATGTTGTCGAGCAGACTGAGATTCTCCGAGCTGCTCTAAAGTTCGTCCTAAACGGAAGTGCAGAAGCGCATACTGATCAGAGATTTCCAGACATTGCTCATACCGGTTTAGGGCAACTTCCGGTTGGTCGGCTAGCTCAGTAGCCTGAGCAAAAAGACTATGGAAGTCCTGCTTGTCTTTGGTCGTCAGATCAGGAGGGAGTTCAGATTTAAATGGCGGGCAATCTCTGAGGTTGGATCCCAAACAAACGAATACTAGTGGGATATTGGAGGACTTGCATTGTTCAATGATGCGTTGTAGCGATTCTTTATACTGTTTTGTAACCTGTCTTTTCCATTCTGGATCCCAATGATAAGACGCGTAGCCACTTTCCTCATCCAGACGTGCCGTCACGTTTTCCGGAAGTTCCTGCCCCGTGGATTCCCTGAAAGATTCAACATCCTGGCCGATTAGTGAACGTAGCCAAACGACGAGCCTTAAGGATTCGAGTGCGTTGCGGACCTCAGTTTGCCGGGTTGCCTGATCAAAAGTACGGTTTTCCAGGAATTCGTTATGTCCGCTGGCCAATACCAGAAGATCGGGCTTGTAAGTCAAAACTTCTTTGCTAATGTGCTGAAGACGAAAACTAGCATAGGAAAGTCCTCCGCAGTTCACCGATTGATAGGCCATAGAGTTGCTGCGGTCGTTTAATTCCAATTCAACCCACTTTGCAAAGGCGGTGTCGACAGCAAAGGGGCGTCCTCGTACGGTGGATCCGCCAAGGAAAAACATACGATAGGTATCTTTCGGCTTGATTGCCTCAAAGGATTGATCGCCGAAGTAGAGGGCCCGGTTACGAGTCGTGACATAGGTGGTTTCATCCCGATTGAGTGAAAACAGTGGTTGATGTCCCGAGAAACCGGAGGAAGTATCGACTACCTGGTCCGGTGACGCAATGTTGAATGCGCGGAAAATACCTTCGAGTATGGCCAGGGGCAGTAGACCGACACATATCGCCAGCAGCGAAAAGAGAACCTTTTTTTTATTCGCTACGAACACGATGTGTACTCAATTTAGGAAAGGCCGAATTATCCAAAGGCTTTGGCAACCGCAGCTTTAACTTTAGCTAAGCCTTCGGTAGCCACTTTAAGTGGATCCTGCTTCCAGTAATCAGGATTAAACAGCTCTAACGATAACATGCCCCGGCAGCCGGCTTTATAAACCATCTGCAGGATTTGGGTCACCGGAGCAATCCCATCGCCAACATGGACTCGATGCTTATCGGCGATCGTTGCTCTAGGTGGATCGGCCGGGTAGTCGTTGACGTGGAAGCAGTGAATGTGCTGACCATTGAGCATTTTTAATCCATTGAAGGACGAACCACCTTTATAGATGTGGTAAATATCCGGCAGGATACATGCGTCCGGGTGGCCAGCTTCGGTTGCCACAAAAGCCAACTCACCGAGCCGGCTAAGTGTTTTAGAGAATCCCCACAACTCTAGCTGCGGGGTAATGCCTTCGTTCCGTCCGACTTCACATAGATCGTAATAACGTTTAGCGGCTGCAAACAAGTCAAAGTCTTCGATGTCTGTGGCACCCACAGGAGGTGCTGCAATTCTCACACCCCCCATTTCCTTGAGCAGCCCCATATCATGTTTAGCGGTTTCTAGGCCCTTGGCTCTTTCTTGATCATCATTAACAATCCAGCGGGCAAATCCGATAGCACTGACGACTTTGACATTATTGTCCGCCAGTTTTTTACCGAGGTCTTTAATGCTGCCGCCCTTGTCTTGGAATGACTGCAAATCACGAATCCAAGGTTCAATGCCCTCGTATCCGGCTTCGATTACCAAGTCAACCTGTGCCTCCAGCGAAAGCTGCTGACCACGGACACAACTGGTGTTGAAGCAGTAACCGAATGGCTTTGCTTGGTCCTTCACCGAGGATGCAGAAACTGTTTGCATGGTTCCGGCTGCGGTTAGCGCAGCCGCGGAAGTTTGAATTACCTGTCGTCGATTAAGATTCATGGCCGAGTGATCCAATGCAAATTAAGTCTTAAGGGGGATGAGGTGGTTATTGTTAAGGCTGCACAAGTTGGGTTATTTAGGGTTTACCCACCCTTGAAGTGTTTCCTTTTCAAGAGTACCCCAATAAAGTCTGAAGTCGGCGATCTTCCCTTTGAGGCCATTTGCCTGACCATAGTCTCCCACAAGAGAACCGCCATCTAGACCCAACGTGAAGGCGTCGGCCGGGGCACTGGGAAGAAAAGCGGCCTTAACATCGGTTTGAATTTTCTTTCCGTTCACGGCAAAAGCAAGTTTGGCGTTTCGGTCGAGAACAGCCACAACATGTGTCCATTTATTCAATTCAATTTCCGGACCAACAGCCGTGAATCTTTGTCCTTGAGAACGAATAGAGAAGGTAAGTTTGCCATCTTTGAGCAGCATCGTATAGCCCAGCGCCTCACCACCCTGAGCAGCAATCACTCCGTTCCCATCTGTTGGATTGATAAATCCACCCAAAGTGATTGGCTTGTAATCAGGACTGAACTTCCCTCCACTTGGATTGTGGAAGATATACTTGCTGCCATCTGTTTTCACCGCTGCTCCATAGGGCGACTTCTCGGTGTTTTTAAAATCCCCAAAGCGGAACCGACGTACAAGCTGAGTCGGTTGAACCTTTGCCCGAGCGGCCCCAAAATTAACAATAGTTCCATCGTCCTTGTAGAAGTCCTGAAGACGCTCCAGTTCGATCTCGAGATCTTTTTTGATACTTGCATAAGCGGGATCGTCGTAAACACTGTTTAATTCATTTGGATCCTCTTTCAGATCAAATAATTCCCATTCTTTGTTTTCATAGAAATGAATCAGTTTATAGCGTTCCGTTCGAACCCCATTGTGCTTGGCAACGCTATGGGCTCCGGGGAATTCGTAATAGTGGTAGTAAACACTCTCGCGCCAATCCTCAGGGGTCTTACCTTCGAAGACCGGCTTCATACTGGCACCCTGCATATCTTCGGGTTGCTCAGCACCAGCGATTTCCAAAAAAGTCTGAGCAAAGTCAAGATTCATGACCATGTCAGTATTCACCGTACCTGGCTTCACTTTGCCGGGCCAGCGAACCATGAGTGGAGTGCGGAAGGATTCTTCATACATCCATCGTTTGTCGTACCAGCCATGTTCACCGAGATACCAGCCCTGATCCGAGGTGTAGATGACAATGGTGTTTTCAGCCAGACCGGATTCTTCGAGATAGTCTAGGACTCGTCCAACGTTCTTGTCTACACTGTCGATGCATCGTAAATAGTCTTTGACATACCGCTGGTATTTCCAGCGAATCAGGGCATCGCCTTCCAGATTAAGTTTTGCAAGTTCAGCATTTTTCCTATCGTAGGCTTCATTCCAAACGATGAGTTGTTCCGGCGTCAGGTTTTTCGGGGGATCCAGTTTAAGGTCGTATCGAGTCAGGTGTTCCTTGACGGTCATCGCCTGATTGCGAGCTGCAGAGGTACGACCCTGGTAGTCATCAAACAATGTGATCGGCTCAGGAATTGTTTCGTTATTGTAGTTGTTAATTTCGTCTGGACCCGGCTGCCAGTTGCGATGCGGAGCCTTGTGTTGGTACATCAGGAAGAAGGGCTTGTCAGGGTCCCGTCGTTCTTTGAGGTATTCAAGAGTCTGGTCGGTAATGATTTCGGTGGTGTAACCAATATGATTGACCGGACCATCCGTGGTTTTCATAGGTGGATTGTAATATGGTCCCTGCCCGATGAGAACGTGATAATAATCAAACCCAATAGGCGTACTTTTGAGGTGCCATTTTCCAATGACAGCTGTTTCATAACCGGCTGTTTGTAATAGTTTAGAAACAGTTTGCTGATTCCCGTTAAACGTATTTCCATTTGTGACAAAACCGTTCAGATGACCGTACTTCCCGGTCAGGACAACAGCCCGGGAAGGACCACAGATAGAGTTGGTTACAAAGGCTCGATCAAAACGCATGCCTTCATTTGCAATGCGATCCAGATTCGGTGTCTTATTGACGAGACTGCCATACGCACTAATGGATTGGTAAGCATGATCGTCTGAAAAAATAAACAGAATGTTCGGACGAGCATCTTTGTCCTGGGCAATGGCCGTCTGGCCGATTGAAAGACTAAGAGCCATGGCAGCAAAGGTCAGAAATTGTTTTGAAAAGTGCATTATCTTCCTTGGAAGTGAAAAGTTTGCGGTAAGTTGATCGGCAGTATCGTTACTCCTGAGCAACGACTTTAATGTTTGTATTAATTTGGTTACTGGCCACTTTGACTTCAGGCTTCAGATCCGTCGCCGCATTAGCCACCAATTTAATGTCCTTGAAGTCAGCAGCTTTGGCTTCTTTGGCAAAGCGTACCTCCAGTGTAAATTCAGTTTGATCAGCAGGAACCTCGATGCTTGGAGCAGCATAGCCTTCGGGCAGCCCGGCCAGTGTGACTGTTACCGGTTTATCAAAACCGGGAGCACGAGTGATCGTTCCGGCGAAATGCCCTGTCTCTCCTTCGCCAGCGCGGGCCTGAATAGTTGCTTCAGTGGATAATGCCACGTGAATAGCATCGAGAGGTGTGATATTTAGCTGCCTTGTGGAGACACTTGCGACAACGTTTTTGTTGTCGGCACTGAGTAGTTCGGCCACAATGGCACCTCGCCAGACCATTAATCCAAGATCATGTGGGATCCAGATATTGACGGTTTGGCTAGTTATATCGGCACTCAGCATTGGATCTTCATTCAATCGCAAAGCTCGATCCGTATCGTCGACCTCCACGTCTTTGTTATTCTGCTTTACCTTCTTGCGAGGCATTGTCTGATTGGAAATTAATCGGAGGCGGATATTTCCGGTGATGCCTTCCATACGCTGAATATTGACCGTTACTGGCAGGAACTTACCTCGAGAGATTTGTATGTCAGCGGCTTCCGCGACAAGTGAAACTCCGATAGGAGCTGCGGTTGTGCGAGCGACTCCCAGGCTCTGACGAAGTTCTGGTAGTACTCGATAATGTGGGTTGTCACCACCGACAATGGCAACCTTACGGGTCCCAATATTCTCGTCATCAGCCGTTGCGATGATGCGAGCGATACCGGCAAGAGAGGCGCCGTCAGCGGCTGTGATGGAGATGAGACCACGAGTGCGACCTGCAAGAACCTGATTGTCAGCGACAGTAACGCCTTCGGGTAGTCCTTCGAATTCCAGGTCAACATCGCCATTGTATCCCTGACGGGCAATATTCACGATCACTGTTTGTGTTGAGCCAGCGGGGATTTGCAGTCGATCCTGAGCGATAGTGACTGCGAATTGTGGCTGACTAATGTCTTGGACTTCAATGCGATAGATAAAGTCTTCGCCTCCTCGACGCAATAGGTCGTTGAGTGTGACAGTAATGAATTCCGAGTCTCCTGGCACAGTGATGTCAATGCCGGGATCTGACAGTCCTGGCCGGTCATCATTCTGTCCGATTTGAGCACCATTGGCTGCCTTGACAACTAAGACCCCATCGACAGGTGACCCAGCACGACGAGCAACAACATCTAATCGCAATTTAGAACCTGGCTTGGCCAGTACTTTGAAGCTGTCGGTTTCCCCTTTCTTTGATAAGCGACCGTTGATCCCCACCGGTGCTGCTGGTACGTCTGTCGCGTCGTCGTTCTCTACATACTCGGTATGATTGCTAAAGATGACGCGGGGCCGTGAACCAGTGGAGTATCCTGTTGTCGGGAGGGGAAGTGAGCTTATGGTATCGCTGGCTGAACTGATATCGACAACACTATCGATATTTGTACGGCCATACTTTACGCTGGCCGTCCGACCGGTCTGAACTCCAATAGGGAAGGCTAGATCTGCGAAAGACAGATCCCCTATTTTTAGACGGAATCGTCCCGGTCCGGGGCCCTTGTATAAGATGTCATGCATTTCCAAGGTGTACGTACCATCGGTTGGAATGGTAGTGGAAATGCGGGCATCTCCATGAAGTTCAGGTTGAGGAGCACTGAAGCCAATTTGCACTCCCTCGGCATTGAGCAACCGTAGTACGGGTCGGATATTGGAACCGATCCGGCGGCCTTCAACATCGACAACGATCGGTTCACTCGCTTTGCCAACAAACGTTGTTTTAAGAATGTTTCCCCCACTGAGGTCGCCTGCCAGAGCGACAGGCAATGTATCGATGGTTTCCGTGAATGGAATTTGAGTCAGATTGTCGACACCCAGTGAGAGAGCATTTGAGATTCCTTTGTCACTCGCAATACGTATCCAGTGGATTCCAGGTTGTGCATTCGCGGCGGTAAGTTCGATAATTGCTTTGCTATTGTCAGAGCCTTCGACAGCTTTTTGAGCTGAAATCGGAAAAGAAGCGACCAGTTTGGGAGCTGGAGTCAAGTCGGTACCTGTGATAGTAATTTGTACGGTTGTCCCAACCTGAATTCCCGGAACACTAATGTTATTAATCGTTGGTGCTGCAAGCAGTGCCTGTGCAGAGAAGCTAAATGTAATAACGGCCGAAAGAACAGCAGTGAAAAAGCGAGTCATGTCTAATCCGAATCAGTGGTTGCAGTTTTTTAATGAAGGGATATCTGCCTACGCCATGAGCGCATAACCGAGCTCTGGCAAGTCCTCTATTTTACCTTAAAAACCAGAGGGTGGGTATCTACAGATAGGTTACCTGAGCTGCGAAAAAACCCCGAGAACCTGTCGACGACGGGCTGTCAGGGTTTGGTTCATTCAACCTGGATTCGAAGCGTTTTATTTGAACGGATTGGGAGCTGGGCCAAATGGGTTTTTGCCGCCCGGTGCGGGTGGTTTACCACCTGGAGCAGGCTGTCCGCCGGGGAGATTCCCCTGAATGAGTTTTTTGATTTCATCGAGTGATGTAGGAACCTCTCCTTCACCAGGGCCATTCGGGGCAGGTTGGGCATTACCACCACCAAATGGGTTTAATGACCCAAAGATTGCTCCGAGCGTTCCACCACGCTTAGGCTCTTTGCCGCCATTAAGCGGATTGTCACCCGCTGGCAGATTGTTTGCCGCCGGAGGTGTGTTGTTGGCTGGCGGAGTGTCATTACCTGGAGCAAACGGATTATTCGCCGCCGGAGGTGTATTGTTGGCTGGTGGAGTGTCATTGCCTGGAGCAAACGGATTATTCGCCGCCGGAGGTGTATTGTTGGCTGGTGGAGTATTGGTGACCGGATTCGCTGGCATTGGATCTTCGTTGTTTAAGTTTGCCAGCGGATCTTTATCGTTCACAGAGGGCTTTGGATTTGTCTTAGATACAGTAACGTTGGAGGGGTTACTTTTAATGCCGGCAATATTGCTCCCGGCGAACGGGTTTTCCGGACGCGTTGATTGTGTTGCGTCGAGAGGTATAGCTGTTGCCTGATTGGGCATGGGCTTACGTAAGGCCATCGCTTCGTTTGTTTTTTGCTCTTCGTAGCGAGCAGCAGCGCGAGCTTTTTCGATTTGTACGAGATTGGCTCGTGCTTCGCGGCGTAGGTTTTCAATTTGTAGTCGAACCTTGCCCTGTACTCGTATTAGGGCCGGGGAGACAGGATAGAAACCTCGCTTGTCAACAGCCTCCAATTCGGCACCTTTCTTGAGGTCGGCTAGGGCTTCCTTTGCCTTTCCTTGCTGATGATAAACCAAGCCACGGAATAAGAAGACCCGGGGGTCTTCTGTCTCTTGCTCCACCGCAGAGTTGAAGATGTTTAATGCAGTATCGTACTCACCAATGTTATAAGCATGGACACCCTGCCCATACAGTTTTGAATTGGATGTGTTCTGTGCCTTTACAGTTACGCTGATCGACATAAAAAGACAAATGATGAGGCGGAACATATTCTTAGGCATTTTCTCGTTATCCGATTTCAGAATTGAAAAATTAGACATCTGAGTGAATTGTACTAGGTAAATCGGACATCGTCCTTCTAGAAAACCGTAAAAAAATAGATTCAAGACAGTCGCTGCAATCTGAATATTGCCGACCTAGGCTGTTTCGGCCGTGCAATCCGGATAATTGGTAAAGTCGATATAAAGCTAGACAGTACAGGCAAACAATTCGGGTCTGTTAATATTTTCGGAAAAGAATTGAGTAGGTAAGATGCGATATATAGAGTGCAAGGGAAAGGTAAGTAGACTGCGAAACCTTTGCGGGAGAGGGAGTTGCACCTCGGTGGGGACTGTAAGTGAATCTCGATTCTCCAACATGTATAACGGGCCAGTAGTATTAAGCTCTGATTCATAACCAAAATCGACAAATGTTTAGCTTCCGTCGATAGTCACTGGGGACAATTGGGTGATGAAAGAAGAGTTTGGTATTCCGGGCCCGTTTTTTATGCGCTCCGAATGAAAAGCTGTCACCTAGCTGCCTGAGCTTTGATACTGATTGCAATGTCAGGATTCTGCATTGCTGCTGTCGCAAGGTGTACCGCCCTTGCCCCCGCATCCAGATATCGTTGTATATCTTCCAGACAGCTTGCCCCGCCTACTCCGATCAGTTCAAGAGCGTATTCATTTGCTTTGATGATTTTATGTGCCAGTTGAGTTTGCTCAACGGAGGCATCCAGAGTGGCTTTGCCGCAAATCCCCCGCGGTTGGCCATCAAAAAGCAACGTACCCTCCTCATTTTTTACACGAGTTGCAATACTGTTGGTCATTGCTAATGCATCGACGAATGGATGGATTGCATGTAGCAGTGCCAGCATGTCTTCTTGCCGAGCAATTCGTCCTATTTTGGCAATCAGTGGAGTCGCTCCAATTCTTTTCCGGATAGCTTTTACGACCGTTTGGCAGTCTTCAGGAATTTGATAAAGTTGTCCATCACAAGTTGACACGTTGGGGCAGGAGAAATTAGCTTCCACACAATCCGCTCCACTTACCACAGCCTGTTCAGCACAGAATGCATAGTCATCAGCGAGTTGCTGCAGGCTCCAGTCGGGTTGCACGGAGCCGACGACAGAAACACAGAGTACTTTGTTGTCGGCCAGAAGCTCACGAGTCGCCGCGATATCGGCCTTCCAAGTTTCAGGTTTCGTCGAGGGCATACCATAGGATACGGCCCAACTACCAGTCATTTCTTCCTGAGTCGATACGTGGGTTTCACCTCCCTGTAGCCTTTCAACGTGGACAGGCTGAAGATTTGGAAGGTCGTAACAGGCCCGCGGGCCACTGCGTACGGTTTTGTAGGTAACAAAGTCAAAGCCAAGGCTGGCGTAATAAAGGCACCATTTCCCATTGAGCAATGGCCCGGCAGGGACGCCGAGTGGTGATTGAAGTCGAAAGCCGCAAAATGAAATATCACCAGGCCATTTAGGAACTTCGACCTCTACGATTTCTGGAGCATGGTCGTAATTCCAATGATAACTTTGCTGGCGGTCATAACGCGGAAGATTCATAAGACTATCTTACATAAGAGGGCACTAAATGCTCAGGAAGGAGGCGATTTTATTGAAGCACGTTGATGTTGAAACGCAAGAAAAAACCCCGTAGCAATAAGATTACTACGGGGTTCTTAACTTGAAAAACTTCGGTTTTGAATGCGGCGAGCGGAGTCGCTGCGAGACAAGCGAGGATGCTGACGTGCTTCTGCACTGTCATATTCGTGATCCTGACTTACGCTAAATTTTGGTCCCTCTGCCGGATTAGCCGAAGTGTAGAAAATATCGACTAGAGCTCTGGCAAAGATTAACTAAAACTGCATTCTTAACGGGTTCTAAATTCAAACTAGTTGATACGTTTAACGCGAATATTTTTGAAGTGTACGATACTTTTAGGATCATGACATTGTAGAGCGAAAGTTCCATCGCCAAGACGGCGCTCAAAATCTTTACTAAATGCTTCCTGTCCTTTTGGCTCGGTGTAATCGACAACCGTGCGTCCGTTAAGCTTAATGACGACATGGCGATCCTTGACGATGATATGCGTTTCATAAAACTCGTTATCTTTGAGTTTTGGGTCAGCAATGTTTACGACGCCGTAGAGGCTACCACTCTTCTTAGGGTCACCATGAGTAATATTTACCTGAGCTTCGTAGCCAAATTTTGGCCAGCCGGTTTCCTGGTACTTCGTATGGAAGTAGATCCCACCGTTACTGCCAGGCTCGGTCATGACATCCACCTTTAGTTCAAAGTTTGTGAATGGTTCTTCCGTTTCATAGAACAGGTGACTACGAGGGCCGTGAGCGACGAAAGCTCCATCTTTCATGCTCCATGAATCTTTATTTTCACTGGCTTTCCAGCCTTTGAAGTCTTTGCCGTTGGTGATGGTTACAAAACCGTCATTTTTTTTGTCAGCCATGGTCAGTCCTGCAGCTAGTAGCAAGGCAGGCAGAGCAATCATTAGTTTGCGAATCATAATATTAATCCTTTGGAGATTTCTGATGAGTTCAATGTGTATAGATGAGTTATCGACGAGCACGATCGTGCTTTAGTGGCAGCCACGCCCCATTGTCAGCGGAACTGGCTACACACTGTTGGATGAAGTACATCCCTTCCACGCCGTCATGTACGTTTGGATAAATGGTGTCTGTTTTTTCGATACTGTTACCAAGTGCGCGGTCTGCCATCGCGTCGTAAGCTGAGCGATAGACATTGGCAAAGGCTTCGAAGAATGCTTCCGGGTGACCACTTGGAAGTCGACACGCTGCGGCACCACTGCCGTTCATAAACGGAGCGTTAGGATCGCGGGTATAGATTTTATGAGGCGCACCATTTTGGCGAACAATCATTTCGTTTGGATTTTCCTGACGCCACTGAAGAGCACCTTTAGTCCCATCAATCTCAATGAACAAATCGTTTTCCCGACCGTGGCTAATTTGGGAAGCAGTAACGGTTCCCAATCCGCCGTTCTCATATTGAATCACGGCAGTTCCATAGTCATCCAAAAGACGACCTTCTTCGAAAGTTCGCAAGTGACAGCTGATTTGATCGGGCAGCAGGCCTGTCATATAACGTCCTAAGTTGTAAGCGTGAGTTGCGATGTCACCAAAGCAACCGGCAGCACCACTCTTGGACGGATCAGTTCTCCACGCTGCCTGCTTTTGCTCCTCTTCTTCAAGGCGAGTTCGCAGCCAACCCTGAATGTAAAAAGCACGAACAGCTTGGATTTCCCCAAGTTCACCGTTAAGGATCATTTCACGGGCCTGACGAATCAGGGGGTAACCGGTGTAGTTATGACTGACCGCAAAGACGACATCAGAGTTATCGACAGCGGCTGCTAATTCCTCAGCTTGAGCCAGGTCAAACGTCATGGGTTTGTCACAAATGACATTGAAGCCGGCTTCCACAGCGGCTTTGGCAATTTCGAAGTGAGTGTAGTTTGGCGTTGCGACCGAGACAAAATCAATTCGTTCCTGTTCTGGTAAGGCCGCTTCCGTTTCGAGTAATTCCCGATAGGAACCGTAGGCTCGGTTTTCTGCAATATCGTAAGCTGGGGCAGAGGCTTTCGCCCGTTCTGGATTTGAAGAAAGCGCTCCAGCTACCAGAGCGGCACGGTTGTCTAACACGGCCGCTGTACAGTGGACGCGGCCAATAAACGAGCCTGCTCCACCGCCAACGAGTGCCATTCGCAGTTTTCTATTTAAGTCACCATTGGTGGACATATGCAAAATGCTCCTGTTTTCCCCCGTGGTTCCCGGCAGGAACTTAGTTCAACTTCCGGAAAGATAGATGGAGGCATTAAGTTTGTGTTTGAAAAATAGATTAGTATCACCTCTTTTTTAGCATATCCCGCTGTGTGTTCCAGTCGGGACCCCCCGGGATGTTATTCTGCCGGTTAATTCCAAAACCGTTTTGGCCTATAATAAGTAACAGACAGGAATGAGGCCTGAGGTAATACAGGGTCTTTTCAGTGTCGTCCAAACACCTCTTTTTAACTTCAATGAATATCGAGAGTCTTTTCATGAAAAACAAATCGCTTTTTGTTGGTATTGGTATTGGCATGTTGTTTGGTATCGGAATGGTCATCGGGACCGTCATCGGTATGAAATCAAACGAACAGACCGACGCTTTTAAAATTGACGGCATGGTTTTAAAAGCCGCTGCCAGTGATAGTTCCGAGAACTTTTCGATGGCTACCGGTGCAGTTTCAGATCAAGCTGAAGGAGCATTTTTTCTGGATACTCTGACCGGTGATTTGCAATGCATTGTTCCCTACGCCCGAACCGGCGCATTTGGCGGTCACTTTAAAACGAATGTATTTAATGATTTGCAGGTGCAGCGAACAAAGAAACCGCGTTTGCTAATGGTTACCGGCAATGCTCAGTTCATCGGAAACAACCGTCCGGGGAACTCCTTGGTTTATATTGTGGATGCTACAACCGGAAACTTCGCTGCTTACGCAGTACCATGGAATCGCCAATTGGAATCCACAGGGCGTCCGCAGAGCGCAGCTTTGGTTGCCCTTAAAGTTGGTCAGGCTCGGAATATCACACTTGGCCAGTAAGTACCGTTTGGTAAAAGGACCAGCAATTTGAGTACCCTGATTGTACAGGTCAATGGAGAGGCGGTAGAACTGTCGGACGGTGTAACATTGTCTCAACTGCTTCAGCAACTTGAGATTACCACTCGGCACGTGGCTGTTGAACTCAACTTAGAAATCGTCCCTTTCGAAAAACATGCGGAGTGCATCCTGGTCAATGGCGATCAATTGGAAGTGGTCACTCTGGTTGGTGGCGGATAAAGATAGAGCCTGAAACACAATGGCAACGGAAATAGATTCAAAGCAGTATGTGGCAGAGCAGGGAACGCTCCAAATTGGTCCCTTTGAACTGTCAAGTCGTTTGATTGTCGGTAGTGGTCGTTATGAAAGCGCGACGATCATGAAGGAGTGTCTGGAACTATCCGGGGCTCAGTGCATCACAGTTGCAGTGCGACGTGAGCGTTTGCATGATGCGGAAGGTGAAAACCTACTGGACTTCATTGATTCTGATAAATATGTTTTGCTACCCAATACTGCAGGTTGTTACAGTGCGGATGACGCTGTACGGGTTGCCAGAATGGGACGCGAGATCTTGCGAGCGCTGGGAAATCCGGGAGCTGATTGGGTGAAGCTGGAATGTTTGGGGGACAGTAAAACGCTATTGCCAGATCCTGTCGCCACTCTGGATGCCACTCAAAAGTTAGTAAATGACGGCTTTCATGTTTTGTGTTATACGAGCGATGATCCAGTAACCGCCAGACGGCTCAAGGCAGCTGGTGCTGCAGCAGTGATGCCCGCTGGTAGTCCGATTGGATCTGGTCAGGGGATTTTGAATCCGAACAATATCCGCATTATCCTCGAATATTTGAAAGATGAAGACCCTGATTACCCAGTGATTGTGGATGCCGGGGTTGGAACGGCGAGCGACGTGGCTCAGGCGATGGAGCTAGGGGTCGATGGCGTGTTACTCAACACGGCCATTGCGCATGCTCGTGATCCTCAGATCATGGCTCAGGCTATGATGCATGCCACGCTTGCAGGACGCCAGGCATTTTTAGCCGGCCGTATTCCAAAACGTCTCTATGCGACCGCCAGTAGTCCAGAAGCTGGCATTGTGGCGACTCATCCTTATCCACGTGGCAAATAGTTTTGATGGCTTGCTTGTTGCGGGGAAAAAGTCGTGGATAGTGAATTCTTACAACCAGAGGATATTTTGGGCCCTGAGGGTCGTATTGCAGCGCGGCTTAAAAACTACGAGCATCGCATGCAGCAACTGGAAATGGCAGATGCTGTTGCCGTTGCGCTGGCTGATAAATGCCACCTCGTTGTAGAAGCGGGAACCGGAGTTGGCAAGAGCTTTGCTTATCTCGTGCCGGCTATTTTGGCTGCAACAGATCCTGAAGAGGGCACGCTCGAAACTGAAGATGGTGAAAAACGTAATCGCCGGATCGTAATTTCCACTCACACGATCAGCCTGCAGGAACAACTACTCGGAAAAGATCTGCCGCTATTGAATAGCGTCATCCCACGTGAGTTTTCGGCAGTGCTGGTAAAAGGCCGAGCCAACTACCTTAGTCAGCGTCGCCTGAAGAATGCGGTGAAGCGAAGTGGAACTCTGTTTGAAGGTGATCAGGAGTTGGAACAGCTTGATCTGATCAACCAGTGGGCAAAAGAAACTACGGACGGTAGTCGCAGTACTCTCCCATTCCAACCGGTTCCAGCTGTTTGGGATGAGGTTGCCAGTGACTCGGGAAATTGTATGGGGCGGTCATGTGCGTCCCACAAATCCTGCTTTTATTTCCGTGCCAGACGACGTATGGAACACGCTCAGATCATTATTGTTAATCACGCTTTATTTTTTAGTGACTTGGCTTTACGTAGTCAGGGCGTTAGTATTCTGCCGGATTATGACGCGGTGATTTTAGATGAGGCTCATACTGTTGAAAGCGTCGCAGGGGATCATCTTGGCCCAAGTGTCACATCGGGCCAGATATCATACATTCTCAAAAAGTTATATAACGACAGGACAAACAAAGGCCTGCTCGTCGAAGGGCGTCATACCAAGGCCCAGCAACAGGTCAATCGTTGTTACATTGCAGCCGATGAGCTGTTTGGCACCATTTTGGATTGGAAGCAGAGCCAACCCAAGTCAAATGGGCGAATACACAAGAAGCAGATGTTTAAGAACGAGTTGAGTGGTGCGTTATCCAGACTGGCCGGTATGATGAGGCAAATCGCTTCCGGTGTTGAAGATACATCGGATCGAAAAGATTACACGTCAGCCGTGGCAAGACTTGAAACTCTGTCTGATGCTTTGCATCAATGGATGGAACAATCTTCCCCGGATATGGTGTATTGGCTGGAAGCATATAATACGAAGCGGAGTGGCCCGCGGGTCTCGTTACGAGGAGCCCCATTGGATGTTGGCCC
>Ga0209404_10000822_pt1 | contig 23139 bp, 13 predicted proteins | sample TroAtlMetagenome_2_FD_187447 | JGI IMG/M metagenome (GOLD analysis project Ga0209404, IMG submission 187447) | Marine eukaryotic phytoplankton communities from Atlantic Ocean - Tropical Atlantic ANT8 Metagenome (SPAdes) (version 2) | ecosystem: Environmental > Aquatic > Marine > Oceanic...
GAAATGATTCCTGACGGCGAGGCGTTTCTGCTCGTGGAGTTAGATGGTCAGATAGAGTCGGTGATTTTAGAAGTGGATGCGCTTGCTAAACTTATAAAAGAAAATGGGTCACTGACTGTAGAAGTGGCAAAGGATGAGAAAGGGTGTGATGATATATGGGAAATCAGAAGGGCCTTCAGTTATAGTTTGCGTGCCACTGGTCTTACTAAACTCAATGAGGATATTGTGGTTCCTCGTGGGAGACTCGTCGAATTAGTCAAATTTTGTGAGGACTTACAAGCAGAGATTAATATGCCCATTGCTTGTTTTGGCCATGCAGGAGACGGCAATATTCATGTTAATGTCATGGTAGAGGAAATTGAAAAGGAGGATAATCGAGCCAAGTCAGATCAGGCCCTAGACAGACTCTTCAAAAAAGTCATTAGTATGAACGGTGTCGTAAGTGGAGAACATGGAATTGGAATCGCTAAAAAGAAATGGTTTAATGAAGCTCTAGATCCAGGAGCCTTTAATTTGCATCAAATATTAAAGTCAGCTCTTGATCCTAATTCTGTTCTTAATCCTGGAAAATTTGTATAACAAATCAAAATCATAACCCATGAAGCAAATTATTTTATTATTATCGCTTTTAATTGCTCAGATCACCTCTTCAGCTTTCGAGGTCGATGCTTTAACTTTTAATATTCGATTTGATAATGCTAATGATGGTGATAATGCTTGGCCGAAAAGAAAGGCAATGGTTGGAGAGTGGATTAAATCTGAATCACCAGATGTCATAGGTTTGCAGGAGGCTCTACGTCATCAGATTGATGATATTAGAAAAGTGGCAACTACTTATTCTGAATATGGTGTTGGAAGAGATGATGGTAAGAGTAAAGGAGAATACTGCAGTGTGCTTTATCTAAAAAATCGTTTTAAATTAGATAAAAAAGACTGCGGCACATTTTGGTTTAGTGATACGCCAGAAAAGATCGCTTCAAAGTCATGGGGAAATGAGATTCCTAGAATATGTACATGGTTAAGACTTATTGAAAAGAAAACGAACAAAGGGTTTTACGTATACAACGTCCACTATGATCACCGCAGTCAATCTAGTCGGCTTAGATCGTCTAAGTTGATCATTGAAAAGATTGCCAAAAGAAAACAACCTAATGAACCCATTATTTTGATGGGTGATTTCAACGCTGCGGAGAATAATCCTGCGATAAAAATATTTAAAGAAGAACCATTAAAGCTCATTGATACTTTTCGTGTTGTTAAACCTGATGAAGAAATGGTGAAAACATTCCACGGTTTTAGAGGAGGATCTTACCCTGGGGGGAAAATTGATCATGCCTTTATTCTTCCTAATACAGCCAAAATAAATTCTGCATCTATTGTACGTTTTAACAAAGATAAGAGGTACTTATCAGACCACTATCCGGTCAGGGTTAAGCTTGGTTTCATAAAGCCTTAGAAATCAATAATTTATACTAAAAATTGGACTAGTTTGGCATAAATACTGCTTAATTATGTAGGTATTAGGCATTACTGCCTTCTCTGTTAACCCTATAACCTACTAAAAATGAATAACTTAACTAAGCCCTTCTGGGCTATTCTATTGTTGGTGCTATCCGCGCCACTCGCTCTTGCTGAAGAAACAACTGTTGATCAGGCCGTTGGCGCAGCAAATACCTCATGGATCATGACGGCCACAGCTTTGGTTCTTTTTATGACCCTTCCAGGTCTTGCTCTTTTCTATGGCGGGCTTGTCCACAAAAAGAACGTCCTTTCTGTACTCATGCACTGCTTTGCGATGGCATGCATATTAAGTGTGGTATGGCTCGTTGCTGGTTACTCACTTTCACTTAAGGGGGGAGGTGAAGGCATTCATTCTTGGATCGGAGACCTATCTGCACTTTTTGGCAAAGGATTAGATGGAAGTGACTCCGGTGGATCTGGCATTCCTGGAATTCTTGAATTTGCTTTTCAGATGACTTTTTTCATCATTACACCAGCCCTTGTTGTGGGTACATTCGTTGAAAGGGTCAAGTTTTCAGCAGTGATGCTTTTTGCCGTTCTTTGGGGGTTATTTTGCTATGCTCCTGTTTGTCATATGGTTTGGTTTGGCGGATGGTTGAATGAAAAAGGTGTCATTGATTTGGCTGGTGGAATTGTCGTGCACATCACGGCTGGTGTTGCAGCCCTTATCTTTTGTATAATGGTAGGGCCTCGTAAAGAGACGTCTCCTCCGCATAATCTTGCCATGACAGTCATTGGTACGTGTATGCTCTGGGTCGGTTGGTTTGGTTTTAATGGTGGAAGTGGACTTGCGGCTAATGGTGCAGGGTCCATGTCTATTGTTGTCACTCATATCTCGGCAGCGACAGCGGCGTTGACTTGGATGCTCATTGATCTGATTACCACAAAGAAGCCAACCATTTTAGGCATTTGTACTGGTGCCATTGCTGGACTGGCTGCCATTACTCCTGCTTCAGGAGTTTCAGGTCCAGTCGGAGCATTAATCATTGGTGTCGCTTCCGGTGCCATTTGCTGGTACTTCTCAATTAAGGTAAAGACCATGCTTGGATATGATGACTCTCTTGACGTGGTTGGAGTGCACGGTGTAGGCGGTCTAGTAGGAACCTTATTAGCGGCCGTTGTTGCAGTTGGCGCTCTTCAGGGTAATCAAAATAATGTTGGAGATGATTATAATATGGTGAGTCAGTTAGGGATTCAGGCAATTGGGTCTTTATTTACGATTGTATTTACTGCAGTAGTTACCGTTGTGATACTTCTTATCATCAAGCACACCGTTGGTTTAAGGGTTGATGAGGCTGATGAGAGTATTGGTCTTGACCAATCTGCTCATGGCGAAACGGCTTATAACGATTAATAATTAAATTATTTTTAATAGAGTGACCTTAAGGCCCGGGCAAATTTGCCCGGGCCTTTTCTTTATCTTGAGTATGTTATCGATAAGAACTATTAAGATCTTAAATGAAGATTGGTACTCAAATGAAAAATGCGGCGAAAGCATTAAGTTCCTCCGTATCTGATCTCCAATTCGTTGAGCCAGTAGCCTTTGTTTACAACCCCCTAGATTATGCGTGGTCTTGTCACCAGCAATATTTGGATAGGTTCGCGAATTCGACGAAGAAAGTTATATTTCTGGGTATGAATCCAGGACCTTGGGGTATGGCTCAGACTGGAATTCCTTTTGGTGAAATTCCAGCCGTTCGAGATTGGATGAAAATTACTGGTGAAGTAAAGAGCCCTGAATTCGAGCATCCAAAAAGACCGGTTGAAGGAATTCACTGTACCCGTTCAGAGGTTAGTGGTCGTCGCTTATGGGGACTCTTTGCAGAAAAATTTGGTAATCCAGAAAACTTCTTTGAAGATCATTTTGTGTTAAATTATTGCCCCCTTGTCTTTATGGAGGAATCGGGAAAGAATCGCACGCCTGACAAGCTGCCTGTTAATGAGAGGGAGAATCTTGATCAAATTTGTGATGTTCACCTGATGAAGGTCATCGAAGCTTTGCAACCTGAATGGGTCGTCGGAGTTGGGGCGTTTGCCGAATCTAAATTGATTTCAATTACGGAAAAAATGGTCACTCCACCGAAAGTGACTCGGATTTTACATCCGAGTCCTGCCAGTCCTGCTGCAAATCGGGATTGGAGCGGCACGGCTCAAAAGCAACTTAATGAAAAGGGTGTTTGGTAATTTTATTTGTGATATTTATAATTTTTTAATTAAAGTGATTTTATGATTCCAGATTTAAACAAATGCTTCATTTTATTTGTTGTCTGGTCATTTTTATCAACAATTCTTTTATCTGATGAGCCATTAAGATCTAGTTGGAAAAGTTTCGATAGTTCTCATTTCCCTTTTTCCAAATGGCCTTCAAAAGAAAAGCTCAATCCGAACGCGGTATTGATTGGTGTTCACGGTTTTAGTGGGGCAGCGTCAGACTTTAACAATTTAGGTGCTCACCTTTCAAACCAGGGTGTAAGTTTATATGCTTATGAGCTTAGAGGACAAGGTAATGACCCTGAAGAATCTAGCGTAGGAGATATCGTCAGCGTTGAACATTGGTATAAGGATCTCAATTCATTTATCAAGAAGGTTCATAAAGAAACGCCAGAAGCTCCGATCTTTCTTTATGGTGAAAGTTTGGGTTCCCTTATTGTGATGCATGGCTTTCCCTATTTGGATGATTCTATCAGGGAAAAGATTAAAGGGGTAATTTATGCATCTCCTTTAATTGCATTACCTGGGGAGTTGCCACCAGTGAAAAATTTTATCGTGAGAATAGCGATGTTTCTTTTTCCCAAGATGAAAATATCGATTAGAAGTCTGGCTTCTAATCAAAACACTAAAGTCACATCTGACACTGATCATTGGGAGCAAATGGCTAAAACGCCCCACTTTGTACCAAAGTATACACTAAGAACACTAGGGTCCATTGAGGCTTTAGTATACTCAAGTAAAGAATCTGGTCCAAAAATCTCAAAACCAACCCTAATACTTTATCCGGGAAAAGATGTTTTTACTCGGCCTGATCAGGTTGATGAATTCTTCGGAATTTTGAAGTTTAAAGATAAGACTAAATACTTATTTAAAGAGAGTCACCACCTCCTTGCCTTTGATAAAGAGAAAAACAAACTTTTCAATATCGTTGAAAAGTGGATCAAAGATAGGTCCTGAATCTACTTAATTTAGCAGCAGTCAGTTCCGCTACAGCAGTCAGATCCTGATTCAGTCGCCTTATAGTCTATTCCTTTAGTTTCTTTTGGGTCTCTTATTCTTGTCGTTGAACAGTCAAAGATTGAAGCTTTGTCTAAAGGCACTTCTTCTATTGGATCCACCATCTCAAAGGATCCTTCAAAAGGCGGGCTTTTATAGATGTTATAAAATTTATCACAAACGGCGTAGCGCTTCCCTCTTTCCATAACGTTGCCATCATCATCTTTTATGTGCTTGAATGGCCCTTTATAAATGACAGCTTGTTTTCTTTCTAAGCAAGGTCCCTGGTCTGCTTTGAAAGCTTCAATCGTCATGCTGCGGAACTCGATTCCTTCGACAGTTTGCCATGGAGACGAATCCATTTTGAGAACTCTTACGCCATAGAACCCTGCCTCTTCAAATTCCTTAAGGAATTGATCTTCTAGAAATGCACCGGATATACAACCGCTCCAGAGGTTATCGTCATTCTGCATGGATTCAGGAATAGGCTCATCAGAAACGATATCAGATATGACTGCTCGGCCACCTTCCTTTAGGACTCGATAAATTTCTTTAAAGAGTTCTTTTTTGGCAGCATTGTCAACGAGGTTCAGCACACAATTAGAAACAACGACATCCACTGATTTATCAGGTATCAAGGGTTTTTCTTCGCGTAGTTTTTTTGCAAGTTCTTCCGTTTTTAGGTATGCATCCGCCCCTTCCGAACTCAAACCTTTCATTTCTTCGTTCAGTAGTTCTATATCTAACCCTAAGTCTTGTATTCTTCCTTTTCGGAATTCAACGTTAGAGTATCCAATCTTATCAGCTATGATTGGTTCATTTCTTCGCGCGACTTCCAGCATGTCATCCGTCATATCTACACCAATGACTTTGCCTTCTGGGCCGACAACCTGACTTGCTATGAAGCATATTTTTCCAGTTCCACTACCCAAGTCGAGTACGGTTTCTCCCACCTTTAAGTATTGGCTAGGATCACCACAGCCATAATCCTTCTCAATGACTTCGTTTGGAATGACCTTTAGGTATTTCGCGTCATATTCTACTGGGCAACAAAGTGCTTTTTCTTGGGCATCAGCTCCAGCGGCGTATCGTTCTTTTACGGCATTTTCCTTACTCATAATTAATTAAACGGTGTTTAGATGGAAGTAATGTATATGTCAAAGCTCAGATTGTGATAAAAAAATAACATTCCTCTGGATGTATTATTGAATATGATTCATCAGTTCTTATGCAAAAGCCTTTTTTAGACAACAAATTTCAAATATCATGGTCGGATCTTAAGCCTGAATATATTGTTTCTGATATTACTGAAGCGATTGAAAATGCGCAAAAGGGAGTCAATTTGCTATCTGAAATTGATTTTCCTGAAGAGGGGCTGACATTTGAGAATACTCTAATTGCCTTAGAAAGCGCCTATGAGCTTTTGAGTCATCCTTGGGGCCTTGTGAGTCATCTTGAGTCTGTTTCGACTTCGGATCAGTGGAGGGAAGCATACAATGCGACGTTACCCAAAGTTACCGAATTTTATTCTAAAGTGCCCCTTAACTCTGGGCTATGGAATCGGATCAAAGCCTATAGTGAAACAGAGGAGGCTAAATCATTATCAGGCACTAGACTAAGATTTCTTGAGGAGACGTTATCTGACTTTCAAAATAGTGGAGCTGATCTTCCGAGTGAGGACAAGGATCGTCTTATGCAGATAGAATCTGATCTTGCGCAGAAAACACAAAAATATTCTGAAAATGTTCTCGATTCTACGAATCAATGGGAACTTATTGTTGATAGCGAGGAAGACCTTGCAGGGTTACCTGGAAATTCAAAAGCAGCAGCATTTGAAAATGCTAAGTCAAAAGAAATAGGTTCAGATGAAGATCCCAAATGGAGATTTACGTTACAAGCACCTTCTTATTTTCCTGTTCTTGAACACGTACATTCAGATTCTATTCGTAAAAAAGTTTGGGAGGGAACTTGTTCAATAGGCGCGTCTGGGGATTACGATAATTCGGATTTGGTTTGGGAGATTTTGGAACTGCGACAAAAAAAGGCTGAGCTATTAGGAAAGAAAGATTTTGCCGATCAAGTTTTACAGCGAAGAATGGCAAAGGATGGGGCCACGGCACTGGCTTTCGTTGAAGACCTACATCAAAGAACAAAGCCTTTCTTTGATGTTGAAACGGAAGAGCTTCAAAGGTACAAGGCTCAGGTTGAAGGGGGAGAATCCAGTGCTATGGAACCTTGGGAAATTGCGTATTGGTCTGAAAAGAGGAGGAAGTCAGAGTATGATTTTGATGACGAGGAACTGAGGCCTTATTTTTCTATGGAGAAGGTCATAGACGGGATGTTTTCAATTGCGGCAAAAATTTTTGGTATCCGAATTAATCAACCACAAAACCAGCCCGAAGTTTGGCATGAGGATGTAAAGTTTTATGAAATTCATGATGAAGACTCAGGGGCTCATTTGGGATCTTTTTATACGGATTGGTTTCCCCGAGAATCTAAGCGAAGTGGAGCCTGGATGAATTATTTGAGAACAGGCGAACCTCAGCCCGACGGAAATCGTTCGCCACACCTAGGTCTAATGTGTGGGAATATGACGCCTCCTGTTGCCGGCGGTCCTGCTCTTTTAAAACATGACGAAGTGGAGACGGTATTTCATGAATTTGGTCACTTGTTACATCATCTTCTAGGAGAAGTTGAAGTTAAATCTCTTAACGGCGTCAACGTTGCTTGGGATTTTGTTGAGTTACCTTCTCAGATTATGGAGAACTTTTGCTGGGACCGTCAAAGTCTCAACTTCTTTGCCTTACATCATGAAACTAATGATCTCATTCCCGATGATCTCTATAAAAAAATGATGGCGGCTAGAAATTATCGTTCGGCAACTGCGATGATGAGACAATTGAGTCTTGGAAAGTTAGATTTAGAATTACACATCAACGAAGCTCAAACTGCATCCGAAAGTAAAAATTTGGATGATCTGACCGAGGATCTTCTCAGTGAATATTCTATTCCAACAATGACCAGGCCTTCTACAATGGCTCGTCGTTTTGGTCATTTGTTTGCAAGTCCTACCGGTTATGCGGCAGCCTATTATTCATACAAATGGGCAGAGGTTCTCGATGCTGATGCATTTACAAGGTTCAGTAAAGAGGGGATTATGAATTCTGATACAGGGCGAGATTTTCGCGAAAAGATTTTGAGCAAAGGTAATTCTAATGATCCTAAGATACTCTTCCATAATTTCATGGGCCGTGAACCTGATCCTGAAGCGTTATTGATTAGAAGTGGTCTGGTTGACTAGATGTTGATTTTATCAAGAATATTCTCACAAACCTTGTCTAATCCTGGTTCAACATTTACCGTTATTCCTCTTTCATCACTTTGTAACTTTTCCAAATCTTGAAACTGGGAGTCGATCATTTGAGCTTTCATGAAATGCCCCTCTCTTTTTTTCATTCTCTTTCGTATGAGTTCTCTATCTCCTTCCAAGTGAATAAAAGTGACTTCTTGCCCACCAGTTTCAAAATCTATCAATTTTCTATATTTCCTCTTTAATGCTGAACATCCAAAAAAAAGAGGCCAGGGGCCTTCATGAGCTTTGATGGCTTGCCCTATGGCAATTAGCCATTTTTTTCTATCCTGATCATTTAATGGGACCCCAGCACTCATTTTCTCCACGTTTTTAGGTGGATGATAGCTATCTGCGTCGATAAATGCTCCCTTGGTATTAGTTGCTAGGAGTCCTCCAACGCTGCTCTTTCCGCAGCCGCAGACTCCCATTATTATGTAAGTATTGTTTTTCAATATGAAATAAAATAAACGTGGCGTTTGCCAATGATCGCAAGTTGAGTTCTTTTTATTTTTGCTTTATCCCATGACATCAAAAGAGATTCGCCAGTCATTTCTAGATTTCTTCCGTGAGAAGGAACATTCTATAGTGCCTTCATCGTCATTATTACCAGAATCCCCTGGGCTATTATTTACTAATGCGGGAATGAATCAATTTGTTCCATTTTTTCTTGGAACGCAAAAAGCACCTTATGACCCACCTCGTGCTGCTGATACGCAAAAGTGTATTCGTGCTGGAGGTAAGCATAATGATTTAGAAGATGTTGGTTTTGACACGTATCATCAGACTCTCTTTGAGATGCTGGGAAATTGGTCTTTTGGTAATTATTTTAAGAAAGAAGCTATTGAGTGGGCATGGGAGCTTTTAGTTGAACGGTGGGGGTTTCCTCCTTCTCGACTTTATGCCACCGTATACAGGCCTTCAGATGGAGACCCTGCGGAGTTTGATCAAGAGGCATACGACAATTGGAAGCGTGTATTTGAAAAGGCTGGCCTTGATCCGTCTTTACATATTGTCGATGGAAATAAAAAAGATAATTTTTGGATGATGGGTGATACAGGACCCTGTGGCCCATGTTCAGAGCTTCATGTGGATCTTACCCCAGAGGGTAATACAAAAGGTAAACTTGTGAATGCAGATGATGCCCGCTGCATTGAGCTATGGAACCTTGTATTCATTCAGTATAATGCCGAATCCGATGGCACTTTCAGGCCATTACCCGAGTGTCATGTTGACACTGGTATGGGTTTTGAGAGGGCCTGTTCTATGATTCAAGGCACCTCTGGATTCACAGATTTTTCTAAGCCGATTTCAAATTATGAAACAGACGTCTTCAGGCCCATTTTTGATGTGCTAGAGCAATCTTCTGGGAAGAGTTATCATTGTACGCTTCCTGAAAAAAAAGAGGGCCTGACGGACCAAGAGGTAACCGATATTTCATTCCGAGTCATAGCAGATCATGTGAGGACACTTAGTTTTGCTATTGCTGATGGAATACGACCAGGTAATGCCGGTCGTAATTATGTCTTGAGGAGAGTGTTGCGTAGAGCAGTTAAATTTGCTCGTTCTCTTGGTCTCGGCATTGATAGCCCTTTTCTTGGTAAACTTGTTCCAACTTTAGTTGATGAATTCGGCGCTGTGTTTCCTGAACTGATTGCCAAAAAAGATACTATTATAGAGATTCTCGATTCAGAAGAATTGCTTTTTGGGCAGACGATAGATCGAGGCATGAAGTTGTTCGAGTCTGAAAGGAAGAATACAACGGGCAAAATATTTTCTGGTAAAACAGCTTTTGATTTAGAATCAACTTATGGATTTCCAATAGATTTAACTGAATTAATGGCTTCAGAATTCGGTCTATCCGTTGACGGAGAAGAATACGAGAAGCATCTCAAAGAACACCAACAAATCAGTAAAGGGAGCGCCAAGTCTGAAATTATTTCTGCGATGGATTTTAAGACTGATGTAGAGACCAGATTTACTGGTTTTGATGAACTCCAATCCAATGCTCTAGTCCTTGATCTAATCGAACGTGAAGGAAAGCATTACGTCATTGTTGATACTTGCCCCTTATATGCAGAAAAGGGTGGCCAAGTTAGCGATCAGGGTCATTTAATGATTAATGATAGGACTATTAAAATTGCAGGAGTGATGCAAGTTGGAGCGGCCTTTTGTCTTGAAATTGAAGAGTCAATAGACTCCTGGGAGGGGAACCCAATTGAAGTTAGTGTCAGTGTAGACCCAGAGAGAAGGAAGAGAGTTGAGTCTCATCATACTGCTACCCACCTAATGCACTGGGCTCTACACCAAGCCATTGGCCCGGATGTTTCTCAGCAAGGTTCATTAGTTGATCAGGATAGACTGAGATTTGATTTTAATAGTGAAGCTCTCAGTAAGGAACAACTACTAGCGGTTGAAGATATTGTTAACGAAAAGATCAAAGATAATGATTTGGTTTCATGGACAGAGGTTAGACATAACGATATCAAAGACCGTTCAGATATCATGCAATTCTTTGGTGATAAGTATGGAGAGATGGTCAGAGTTGTTCAGATCGGTGGCAATAATAATGACCTCGATGGTTATTCTATGGAGCTATGTGGTGGTACTCATTTGAAAAGTACGGGTGAAATAGAATCTTTTAAAATCAAGACAGAAGGAGCAATTTCTGCTGGGGTCCGCCGTATTGAAGCGGTTTGTGGTGATGCTGCGCAGAAGTATGTTGAAGGGAGAATTTCTGAACTTACTAAAGAGTCAGAAGAGTTTGAAGAGAGGCTTATCAAAGTTCTTTCTTCATTAGGAGAGGATCATAAATCATCACGCGAACTTGGCGATTTAGCTACGCTTGAGCAATGGGAGGAGTATAAGAATTCAGTCAAGAATGATCTTATATCAGCTGAGAAAAAATTAAAAAAGAAACAGTCATCTAATGCTGCCGCTGAGGCTGATTCGATAATTAATGATTTAATTGCAAGTGCAGAGGGGGACCCTCCAATTGTAATACACTCTTTGGACGGAACGCCAGCGTTGCTTCAGGAGCTGATGAATGGAATCAAGAAAAACAAATTTGATGGAGTGGCAATATTTGCCGTCATAGATGAAGAAAAAGTTCATTTAGGTGTTGTTGTTTCCTCTGAGCGAACAGATACCTATCGTGCAGGGGAACTGATTTCTAAGCTAGCCCCTATGGTGGGAGGTAAAGGCGGAGGAAAGCCAGAAATGGCTCGTGGTGCTGGCAACGATTTGGCAGGTCTTAACGATATGATGGCTGAGGCCAAAAAGCTTTTGGAAGCTTGATAAGGTATAAAAAATTCAATTAATAGTGGCATAAGCCTACTATTGAAATCATCTAAAACTGATAAATTGATTTAACTTTGAATAATAAAACAACATCAAATGCGCTCACTAGTTGCAATTCCATAAGAAATAGTGTCAAAATTCCATAATGAAAAATTCTCCTCTTTTACCGTTATTACTTTTTTCTTTTTTAGTTAATGGTTTAACGAACGCCATAGCAGCTGATAAAAACACAAAAGGGATATGGACTGATCCTAAAAAAGCTTCTGCTGAAGATCCCGATTTCTCACTTCAAGGTGAATATGTAAAAAATGGTCTTGGGGTTCAGGTTGCTGCGCTTGGTAAGGGAAATTTTTATATGAGTAAGTTTAAGGGAGGGTTACCTGGTCAGGGTTGGGATCGGTCAAATCCTGTTGTTCAGATACTTAAATCGGATGAACTCACAAAAATGGTTAAAGGGATGAAGAAAGAATTGAGAGTGAGTCCGTCTTTAGGCGCCAAGCCTCCAAAAGGAGCCATTGTTCTTTTTGATGGTAAAGAAAATCCTAAAATTAAGGGACAGGTCAAAGATCAGCTTCTCATGGCTGGCGCCCAGACTACGGATAACTATGGTGATTTTACACTGCACCTTGAGTTCAGATTACCTTATAAACCTGAATCTCCGCTTAGTAGTCAGGACAGAGGGAATAGTGGAATATATCTCCAAAACCGTTATGAAACTCAGGTCCTTGATTCCTTCGGCTTAGTATATGATAGAGAACAAGTCAAAGTGCCAATAAAGTCTGATCCAAAACAATGGTGTGGTTGTTTTTATAAGTTTAAAACTGCTGATACTCCAATGTGTTACCCTCCACTATCTTGGCAGACGTATGATATTGATTTTCAGGCTCCAAAATTTGATGGTGAAAAGAAGATTTCAGATGCAAAAATCACCGTTAAGCAAAATGGAGTTACAATTCATGACAACGTTCAATTACCGAAAGGTACTGGTGCTGGTGGAGGACGAAAGGAAGTAGCTGAAGGTCCTATCATTTTTCAAGGTCATGGCAATCCAGTTGCTTTCCGAAATATATGGATAATGCCACGCTAATAATTTAATTAATTATAAAGCTTTAAAACACTAACCTATGAATCAAAATTACTCATTACTGTTGCTATTGTTTTTAACCCTTTTCGGGTTTGGTCCTCAAGATTTACGCGCAGACCAAAAACCAAACATAGTTTTTATCTTTTCTGATGATCATGCACCTCACGCAATAGGGGCTTACAATGGTTGGCTAAAATCAGTTAACCCTACTCCAAGGATTGATCAGCTAGCGAATCAAGGGATGTTGTTTGAGAAGAGTTTTTGTACGAACTCTATCTGTGGTCCGAGTAGAGCGGTTATTATGACAGGTAAGCATAGTCATAAGAATGGCTTTATGAATAATGGTAATTCCTTCAACTGGAATCAGCAGACCTTCCCTAAGATTCTTCGAAAAGCTGGATATACAACAGCCCTTTATGGAAAGTCACATCTTAAAGGTAATCCCAAAGGATTTGATGACTGGAAAGTTTTGCCTGGGCAGGGTGATTATTACAATCCTGACCTAATAACGCCCAAAGGAAGAGTCAGAATTGATGGTCATTGCACTGATGTTGTTACAGATCTTGCCGTGGAGTGGCTCAAGACCGGCAGAGACAAGACCAAGCCTTTCATGTTGATGGTTCAGCACAAGGCTCCTCACCGAAACTGGATGCCAGCTTTAAGGCACTTGCCTCTCTATGATGATATCAAGATTCCTGAGCCAACCACACTCTTTGATAAGTGGGAGGATAATGCTCCTCCAGCCCGCCATCAGGAACTCGAAATCGATAGGCACATGGATATCAACTACGATTTATTTTTGGATTTGACTGCCGATTATGAGGGTGCCCCTTCTCAGAAAAGGCAAGATCGGTCAGCATGGAGGAATATGAAAAAGATGACCAAAGATCAGCTGAGTTCATGGAGAGCATTTTATGGACCCAGAGACAAGGCCTTTCACGAAGCCAACCTTTCCGGAAAAGAACTCGTTCGCTGGAAATTTCAGCGGTACGCAAAGAATTACCTTCGTTGTGTCCGAGGAGTTGACGATAGTGTTGGAAAAATACAAGACACTTTAAAGAATTTAAAATTAGATGATAATACCGTTGTTATTTATTCATCTGATCAGGGTTTTTATATTGGTGATCATGGTTGGTATGACAAAAGGTGGATGTACGAAGAATCATTAATGATGCCTCTTATCGTTAAGTGGCCAGGAGTTACCAAGCCCGATTCTAGATCCGTTCAAATGGTTCAAAACCTTGACTATGCTCAAACTTTCCTCGAAATGGCCGGCGCTGAAATTCCATCCAATATGCAGGGAAGATCTCTTGTTCCAATTCTTAAGAATGGAAAAGCGGATGACTGGAGAGATAGTATTTACTATCACTATTATGAGTATCCCAGCGTTCATATGATTCCTCGTCATTATGGAATCCGCACCGAAAGATACAAACTCATTCATTTTTATCAGTTTGGTAATGAGTGGGAAATGTATGACCTCAAAGAAGATCCTGATGAACTCACAAATATTTACGGTAAAGCAGATAAAAAATCTTTACAGAAAGATCTAAAGGAGCAGCTCGTCGCAATTAGAAAGTTCTACGATGATAATACAGACGTCAGTGAAAAACCTGATGAATGGAAGAACAAAGTTCGCCCCATAACCAAGGCTAAGTAATAATATCTTTCAGAATTTTACCGTGGACATCGGTAAGTCTAAAGTCCCGGCCCTGGTATCGGTAGGTGAATTTCTCGTGATCAATGCCAAGTAGATGAAGCATTGTTGCATGAAAGTCATGCACGTGCACCACGTTATCTACAGCGCTATACCCCAGTTCATCGGTCCCGCCGTACGTCATTCCAGGTTGTATTCCCGCCCCGGCCATCCACATAGAAAATGCTTTAATATGGTGATCTCTACCATCTCCTTGAGCCATGGGTGTTCTGCCGAATTCTCCTCCCCAAACAACAAGAGTATCTTCTAATAATCCGCGTTCTTTGAGATCTCTTACCAATGCTGCTGAAGCCTTGTCAACGAGGCTTGCGGTGTGTTGAACGCCTTTTTTTATTCCTCCATGGTGATCCCATCCACGATGATAAAGTTGAATGAACCTTACCCCTCTTTCTGCCATCCTTCTCGCCAATAAACAGTTAGATGCAAAGCTCCCATCTGCTCCCTTAGTTCCATACATATCAGTTATGTGTTTTGGCTCATCTGAAAAATCAACCAGACCAGGTACGCTCATCTGCATTTTGAAGGCCATTTCATATTGGCTTATTCTTGCATCAATCTCAGGGTCTTGAAGGGTTTTTTTGCCTATCAGATTTAATTCTTTAACGGTATCTATCACCTCACGTTGTCGGTTTTGGTTGACTCCCTTTGGACTATTTATGTAAAGCACAGGATCACCCTTGGATCTTAGTCTTACTCCTTGAAATTGGCTTGGTAGGAACCCGCTGTGCCATTGTCTCGCAGCGATTGGTTGTGACTGTCCGCCACCCACTGATGTAAGAACCACGAAGCCTGGCAGATTATCACATTCACTTCCCAGACCATAGTTAATCCATGAGCCCATGGATGGACGTCCTGAAATTATTGATCCGGTATTCATAAAGGTATGGGCAGGATCATGATTGATTTGTTCGGTCTGCATGGACTTTATGATGCATATATCATCAGCAATGTGCTTGGCAATGTTTGGCAGAGCCGCGGATATCTCCTGACCACTTTTTCCATGCTTAGAAAAATCGTGCTGAGGACCTAATACTTTTAGGTCTTTTGCTTGTCCCTGTAATTGTGCAATTTGTTGACCTTCGGTAAAAGATTTAGGCATGGGCTGCCCATGTAATTCTTTTAGTTTCGGTTTAAAATCAAAAGTTTCCAAATGAGATGGGCCTCCAGCCATGCAAAGAACAATTACCCTTTTACATTTTGGGGCCACTTTGTTTCTAATAGATCCTATGGAAGATTCATTGAGTAATGAAGTCAAAGCCGCGGACCCTAGGCTTGCACGCTTTATAAAAGTTTTACGAAGAATAGAATTATCCATTCTAGTATCTGGTAATAGTTTCATGTAAGTTTAAAATGGCTCTTCCGACACTGACCCAAGGTGCCAATACTTCAGGCTTTAATTCTTTAGGTATTTCAAGATTACCGACGCCTACAAGCTCTTTGGCTGTTTCTGGGTCATCTGAATATTTTTCCTTATGCTTGTTAAGAAGAGAGCTAAGAGCAATAATCTCATCCTTCAATGGATTCCGAGATAGTACTTTCATTATCATAAATTGAATTCTCTCCTGATCATTAGAGAGATTTTTGGTGGTTAATGCTTTTTGTGCTAATGCCCGAGCAGATTCTACTTGAGAAGGATCATTTAGCATCACTAACGCAGCCAAAGGCGTATTTGATTGTGGTCGATTAGCGGTGCATTCTTCACGTGAAGGGGCATCAAATGCGATAAGAGCTGGATGAAGGAATTGTCTCTGCCAGTGAGTATAAACTCCCCTGCGGTATTGGTTTGGACCTGTATCCGCTTTGTAAGTTCTCTTAGGAAAGTTGAGATTCTCCCAGTAACCTGATGGTTGATAGGGTTTGACGCTTGGTCCACCAATTTTATTAACCAGCAAGCCGCTTACTGAAAGAGCGTTATCTCTTATAAATTCGGCATCAATTCTGAAACTTGATTGTCTTGCAATGAGTCGATTTTCAGGGTCAATAGTTCTAAGTTTTTCGGTTTCGTATGAAGATTGTCTATAAGCCTTGGAATTAACTATTAATCTTACCATATGTTTAATATCCCAGCCTGACTCCATGAATTCAACGGCAAGCCAGTCGAGAAGTTCTGGGTGCGATGGCCATTCGCCTTGGGAGCCGATGTCATCAAGTACCTTAGAAATACCGGTTCCAAAAAACATTTTCCATAATCTATTTACAAAGACCCTCGCTGTTAGAGGGTTATTGTCGGATACAATCCATTCTGCTAGATCTTTTCGAGATGATACTTTTTGATTGCTCAAAAAGTTTGGTAGAGCGGGTCCGACGATCTCTCCGGATTTATCCATCCAGTCACCTCGTGGAAAAATTCTTGTCATTCTCGGCTTAACAGAAACGGTGGCAATCATTTCTCGTGACTGTTTTTTTAATTCTTCTATTTTCTGTTTTATTAATTTTTGATCTTCCTCTGATTTATTGTTTTCTATCTCGTTTTCTAACTTAGATATTTCGATTCTTGTTTTTTTGTCTAAGACCTGAATGGTCTCACCCCAACCGATTTTTTGGGCGTCTGGATAATAACCAACTCCTTTAATGTCGGCAAAGAATGCAGCAAAACTATAAAAGTCCTTAATTGTGAAAGGATCAAATTTATGGTCATGGCACTCCGCGCACCCGACAGTTACTCCTAACCAGGTTGTAGTGGTAGTCCGAACACGATCAGCGGCATATTTGGCAAGATATTCGGCATCTTGTATGCCAAATTCGGTACTTTTCATATTCAGTCGATTATAACCAGCTGCGACTTTCTGCTCTATGGATGCTTCAGATAAAAGGTCTCCAGCAATTTGTTCAATGGTGAATTGATCAAATGGCAAATTATTATTAAATGCATCTATGACGTAATCTCTGTAAGGTGATACTTTCCATGGATTGTCTGCATGATAACCATTGGTGTCAGCATAACGCACCAGGTCTAACCAATTCACAGCCATTCTTTCTCCATAAGATTCAGAGGCTAAGAATTTCTCCGATAATCTCGTGATGGCTGTATCTAAACTTCCTTTTTCAAAATCCTTAACTTCTTCAATGGTCGGAGGAAGGCCGCGCAAATCAAAGCTAAGTCTTCTGATAAGAACGTGCCTTGATGCAGTTTCTGAGAAGTTTAAATTGTTCTTCTTAAGTTTTTTTTCAAGTATGGAATCTATTGCATCTTTAGTTTTTAGATCATCGCTTCGAGATGGAGTTATCCATGCCCAATGATCTTCCCATTTGGCGCCTTCATTAACCCATTTAGTTAGGATCTCTTTTTCTGCTTTAGTTAGCTTTTTGCGGTGATCTATTGGAGGCATAACTTCATCGGCGTCGTTAGAAAAAATCCTCTCTATTATTGTACTCTCTAATGCATTCCCTGGAATAATGACGCCACTTTTTGAGTGATCACTAATATCGAGTCTTAACTTAGCCTTTCGATTTCCTTTATCGGGCCCATGACAAGACCAACAATTGTCCGCGAGTATTGGTCTTACGTCTCGATTGAAATTTATTGTCTCTGGATTTGCTGGTCTAGCCAATGAGCCGATGGTTAATGAGCTACAGAAAACCAATAAAATCATTAAGTGCTTTATCATATAATTTGGGAAAGGAATCATTAAGCGTTTAACTAATTCGCAATATTATTACTTTTTCATTTTTTATCCAAGTGCCAATAATTCACGATAAAAAGTTAATAATGTTATTTTATATGAACAACTAATTAAGAATCGTCAGTTTGGGTTAATTTTAAGTTTGTTGAAACCCAGTAATTCATGCAGAATTATATGAACTTACGTAATATTTTTTATCATGTTTTTGTCAATTTTTCGAAAGTTATTAAAGCTAACTTTCACTTCCATTATTTTAATTTCCATTTTCGATTATCAAAAGGCTTTAGCCCAGGAATCTGAAACTAAAACTGCTCCAAAAGCTGAGCAGAAAGATCCTGCGCTTGATCAGTATTATGTTGCAAACGCGGCTTTCAATCGAAAGCTTTATCCGGTAGCAGCTGGGCAGTTCGAATCTTTTATAGAAAAGAATCCAAAGCATCCTAAGATTGATCTTGCCCTTCAAGGTTTGGCACTGAGTCTTTATGCTCTCAAGCAGTATGATAAGGCAATGCCTCATCTAGACACGTTGCTTGCCAAGGAGACAATTGATCCATCTATAAGCCGTGAGAGACTAGTAATGTTACTTGGTCAATGCCTCATGATTTCTGAGAAGAAAACTGAGGCAAAAGGGTTGTTTCTTAAAGAAATTAAAGTGATTAAGGATCAGGCATATCGGACAGCTGCTTTGGCAACAATATGTGATGTAAGTTTTAATGAAAAAAAATGGGAGGATGTAGAGTTATGGGCCGATCAATTAGTTGCGATAAAACCAGGCCAAGAAGCTCTGGCTCGAGGTTTATACCAACAAGGATATGCAAAATATCAGTTAAAGAAAACTAAGGAGGCTATCACTTCATTAACTGCGATTACTGGACTAGAGGCAGACAAGCTCTGGTCAACAAGGGCAAATTATCTTTTAGGCGAATGCCATAACCTTTTAAAGGATTATACAAAAGCAGAGCTATCATTTCTTGCTGCATTGCCTGGTCTTGGAAAGCCTGAATCTACTGAATGCCATTATCGATTAGGGATTACTCGCTTTGTTTTAAAGAAGTACGCTGATTCAATTAAGGACTTATCCACTTATATTCAAGATGAGCCAGAAGGTAAGCATGTTAAAGAGGCGACTTTTTATATAGCTAGAGGCCAACTAGAAAGTAAAGAATATGATTCCGCTGGAACCTCATTGGCTACACTCGCAGCAGGAGAAGGGCCTATAGCTGAACGTTCTAGTTTGTGGCAGGCACGGGTATTTACTAGAAGCGTCAAAAATTATGATAAAGGAGCAGAGATTCTTACTGATGCTCTTGAGCGTTTTCCTGAATCCGAAATCCTGACTGATATCCGTTATGATCTTGCTAATGCTTTGATGGGTAAGAAATCGCCTAATTGGAAAAGTGCTCTTGATCTTTTAATTGAAGTTGAGAAGGACGAAGGATTCAAGCAACTAGCAGAATTATTAAATCAAAAGTCAGTTTGTTATCACCGACTTGGTGATTATGAGAGTAGTCTTGTATCTACCGCAGAATTTATAAAAAAATTCTCCGAAAATAGATTATTACAGGATGCTCTTTTTCTTACAGCTGAGAATTTATTTCTTCTGAAAAGAATCGATGAAGCGGCTGAATCTTATGATAAATTCCTTGAGAGCGGGCAAGGTCATCCGAAAACTATGATTGCCCAATACCGTACGGCGCAGATCTATCATGAACAAGGTCAATGGGAAAAGTGTCTTTCGGTTACTGATTCAATATTAGAAAATAAACCTAAGGATAAGCTCTTTGATCAACTAAGGTTTATCGTCGGAGATAGTTTCTTTCGTTTAAATAAATGGGAAGATTCAACTTTATTATTAAAAGAATTTGTTGATTCTAATTCTTCTGATGAAGGAATTAATAAAGTTGCCAATTTGGATACTGCTCTGATGCAGCTTTCGGTGGCGCATGAAAGGCTCGGTGATATTGAGAAATCTATGTCCAATCTTTCATTGCTTGTTGCAAAATATGACGATGGCACGAGACATCTTCCGCTTGCTTTGGCCGAGCAGGGGCGCATTGCTTACGAATCTGGAGATTTAAAGACTGCCAGATCTGCTTTAGAACGTTTCATTGAAGAGGATCAGAAAGAAGGTGAGGTTTTTCAAGGTAAGGCACCTTCTCAACGTCCTAGAGTAATGTATTATTTGGGTTGGGTGGATGCGACAGAAGGTAAACATGAGGCAGCATCCTCTAACTTCGGGAAAGTCATCGAACTTGATCCTGAACACTCACTCGCTTCAGATTCAGCTCTTCAGAAAGGAGTTGCTTTGCTTAATCTTGAAAAATTTAAAGAGTCTTCCCAGCATCTCACATCTGTTCAGGAAAATTATCCTAAACATCCTAAACTTGAACGGATAATTTATTACTCTGGTATTTCCTTGGCCAGGCAAAGCCTGTGGGATGAAGCGGCGATTCAATTTGCTGCGTTAATTGAAAGTTATCCAAAATCATCCTTTGCTGATCGAGCTATATATGAAATGGCTTGGTGCAACAGGGGAGCAGAAAAAATTGAACAAGCGGTTGAGCTTTATACTAAGATTATTGAGGATTACCCAAATAGTTCTTTAATTGCTAAAGTTCAAAGTGAACTTGCGGAACTCAATCTTCAGGGAGGAAATACGGATGAGGTTATTGCTCAGCTCACTAAAGCTCTAGATGGAGTTAAAAGTGAACCGCTTCGTTCGGACATTCGCTACCAATTAGCTAGCGCACATTTAAAAGGTGGAGATTATAAATCTGCAGTTATTCAATTTGAGTCTATGCTTGAAAATTATCCTGAATCAAAAATCTTAGATAGGATTCTATTTAATGCTGGTGAGTGTCAATTTAAACTTGGCAATATGAAGGCGGCGACGGCACACTTTTCGGCAGCCTCTAAGGTTGAAAATAGTGAAGATGCTCTTACCGAATCTATTCTGCTGCGATTAGGTGAAACCCAATCAGTTACCGGCGATCACAATTTTGCACAATTAACCTATAAAGCTTTTCTCGAAAAATTCACCCAGAGTAGGTGGCGTAGGAATGCTTCATTTGGTCTAGCATTAGCGATTGAAAAAGGTGGAGAACCAAAACTTGCAATACCCATCTATAAGGATTTACTCAATGCAACAGATGTAGATCTTTGGTCAGTTCGTTCAAGGTATCAGCTTGGAAATTCATATTTTGAACTTAAGCAGTATGAAGAGGCAGTGGTGGAATTTGTGAATCTAGAAATAAATTATCCTCAGTATCCTAATTGGCAGGCTATGTCAGTTATTGGAGTTGGACGCGTTTTGATGGAACAAGACAAGAAGAAACAAGCCGCCGAACGTTTTAAGGAAGTCCTTGTTAAGTATGATGATGATGAGGCTTTGAAAATGGCACAAAACTATCTTGATAAATTGGAACCTAAATAGGGTTCATTAAGGCTCAACATGAGCTCAAATAAAAGCGTAGAAAAATTTCTTTCAGTGATACGCAGGTCGCGTAGCGCATTTCCTGTGCTTTTAAATTCTATTAAAAATTTTAGATCTTTCGGGCTTAAGAAGTGGATTGCTCCTGGCATTGCTTTTCTTTTATCCTTAGTCTTGCTGTGGAATATTGGAGGGAAGATTCGAGAAGATGTGTGGACTTATTATACTGACGGTGAGGACATTAAGATTAGTTCGGAAGAAAATAAAGCTAGGTATGTACTGTGGGAGCCGCCTTCTCCTACTATTTTGCCTCAGGGTGAAAAAACCAAAAAAATTAAGAAAGGCCCTTCTGGAAATTTTGAAGCTGCATTTTCTAGTGATGGTAGGAAAATGGCTATTGTTCTGGAGCAGGACAAAGGATCAGACATTTTTGTTTCCATGTGGGATGGGAGAGTATGGTCACCTCCGGAGCCCTTAGAGGAAATAAATTCTGACTTCAATGAAAGGGGCCCTTCTTTTTCATTATCTGGAGACCAATTGTTTTTTAGTTCCGATCGTTCAGGAGGTCAGGGAGGGTTTGATATATACTTATCAGATTTTGATGGTGAATCCTGGGGCCCTGTTAGATCACTTGGGCCTTCAATTAATTCATCGGATAATGAAACTGGGCCTGCTCCTTCAATGGATGAAACGGGCTTATACTTTTCATCTGATCGTAAAAGTAATAGTGACCAGGATATTTTTTATGCTGAGCGCCTAGATTCAATTTCTGATTCGGGTTTAATGTTTAGTGAACCGATTGCTGTGAGTGACCTTAATTCTAGTTCAGATGATGTGCAGGCTGCATTGACTAGGAGAGGGTCACTCGTATTTATGTCTTCTGATCGTCAAGCCGACTCACGTTATGGAGTTTATATGAGTCGAGTAGTTGATGGAAAAGCTAAAGACCCTGAGCGCGTCGATCTATATCTTAATGACGATAATGTTACAGATCCGGCTGTAAGAATGGATGGTTTTGATTTGTTATTTAGTACTGATTATGGTGCATCTGAAGAAAGTTCATCAGATTATAGACTTTATAGATCAACAACGCGTGAGGTTTTTGGTTACTATGATTCGAGTCGATGGCAAGAATTTAAGTTAGCTATTGGAAAGCTTAAGTGGTGGTTGATTGCAGCAATTGCAGCAATACTAGCCCTGATTTATTTATTAGAAACCTGGCAGGATATAACGAGTCTTCTTCACAAGTGTATTGCAGCTTCATTGGCTGCACACTTATTGCTTCTCCTGCTTGCAACTGCATGGTTTATAACTCAGGAATTTGAGCCTGAAACGGAAAGCGCTTCTAGTGAAATTGAAATTAGTCTTGATGCTCTATCCCAAGAGGAATTGGCTATGGAAAGTGTTCCAGAGGAAGCGCAAATAAATGACCCTACTGAGGCAATTACTATTGAAAAAACTGAGAGTTCTTTTGATATACCGGAACTTGAGGCACAAGAAATTGTGGAAAATGTTGTCGATTCCAACACCGATTTTCAAGAGTCTATGGAAATTGAGATTGAAACCTCAAAGGCAGAGATTCAAGAAAATGCAGTTGCTCCAAAAATAGATCAATCAAGCCTTATTGCAGAACTATCAGAACCAACTTTACCTGAAATTGATGATGTTTCCTTAGAAGAAGATCCGAATCCTAATCAAGCTGAAGAGCCGGTGACTAATGAAGTTTTTGATCCTGAATTTACCAATACTCAAGTCACTAAAGCTGAGGCAACAAATATTGAGGATAGTGCGGTTGAGAGTGAGAGTGAGAGTGAATCTGTGGAGTCTGGAAGTTTAGTGGCGGAAGCGACGGCAGCAGAGAGTGAGTTGACCGAATCTGGGAGTGAGTCTAGTGAGTTAGCGCCGACG
>Ga0209404_10000824_pt1 | contig 23128 bp, 24 predicted proteins | sample TroAtlMetagenome_2_FD_187447 | JGI IMG/M metagenome (GOLD analysis project Ga0209404, IMG submission 187447) | Marine eukaryotic phytoplankton communities from Atlantic Ocean - Tropical Atlantic ANT8 Metagenome (SPAdes) (version 2) | ecosystem: Environmental > Aquatic > Marine > Oceanic...
TATAACAGACAAACCCAAGGTAATATGCATAATGGATCAAACCATACTACACCAGATGGAGGATTCCCTGGTGGAGGTGGAGGTGGATCTAATAGTGGATCTTCTTGTGGATGTGGTGGACACGGTCTTGTAAGAATTATATGGGGTCAAGTAAGTGGAGCAAATAGAACTTTCCCAACTACTAATGTTGATCGATCAGATCAATATGTTGGTACTGCAACTGAGTCGGTAGAAGGAACGCAACTGATGTATTGATGTGTATTATTAATTTGATTTTTGAAGGTAAAAGCCTAACTTTATTGATCTATAATAATATCGATACTAAGATGGGTGACGTTCGTCACCTATTTTTGTCTGATGATGATATTCTTTTAGAATATATTAAATAAATATCTAAAAAAAGCAAATGGCAGATAAAGGTTTTGGTGTAAAGGAAGTTAATTTGATTGGAGTATCTGGTACTCCAAGGATTGAAAGTCCTAATAATTTAAATTTAAATGCCGTAAATGTTGCTATTAGTACAGACGTTTCTATTGGTGGAACTTGTACTGCAAGTAAATTTGTAGGTGCTTTATCTGGATGGGTAATGGGTAATGATGGAACGAACCATTATACATTTACTGGTCCTGGATTAAATGGAACTGTAAATGATCCAGCATTAACTCTTGTTAGAGGACAGAAATATATTTTTCATAATAGATCTTCGGGACATCCTTTTAGAATTCAAAGTACTCCTAATGGATCTGCAGGAGCAGCATATACTGGTGTAACAAATCAAGATGGTGTTGCACCAACGGATATAATATTTGATGTTCCACATGATGCACCAAATACTTTATTCTACCAATGTGTTAATCATCCTAATATGGGTGGAGTTCTTCATATAGGACCAGATTTTTCAAGTACAACAAAAACTAGTTCATATACTTTAACTGCTTCTGATATTGGTACTTTGGTTCAATCTAATTCGACAGTGACCGTAGATCAGAATATCTTTACTGCGGGAGATGCAATTACAATTTATAATAATAGTGCTTCTGATATAACTATCAGTCAAGGAACTGGTGTCACATTTTATTTGGCAGGATCTTCTACAACAGGAAATAGGATTTTAGCTCAAAGAGGAGTTGCTACTGTGTTATGTGTTGCGAGTAATGCTTTTACAATATCTGGTGGTGGATTGACATAATATGTTAGTTCAACAGATGCTATTGATGTCTAGTAGTGTTGGTTTCACTGGACAACAGACATCATGGTCTAATGATAGTAATGCTACAAATAATCTTTTTTATACTTGGACTGTTCCTGCTGGAGTAACTGCTATATCTGCAGTTGTTGTAGGTGGTGGAGGAGGTGGTAGTCCTGCTGTATCCTCTGACGATGGAACAAATGAAATTCAAACAAGACCAGGTTCTGGTGGAGGAGGTGGAGGATTAACTTATAGAAATACTATATCCGTTACTGCTGGTGAAACTTTAAATATTTGTGTTGGATGTGGTGGAAGTCGTGGTAATAGTAATAATAATGATCAAAAAGACCAAGCGAATGCTGGATGGGGTGGTCACTCTTGGATAAAAAGAGGTGGAACTAACGGAACAGTTCTTATAGGTGCTAGTGGTGGTCAGGGCGGTCAAGGTGCTGGTGATTACGATTCTCGTGGTGGAAATGGACCAGGTGGATCTGTTACTTCAACACCTACTGCATATATTAATGCTGGAGGAACATTTGCTACTGGTGGAACAGGTAGGCGTGGTGGACATACTGGTTGGCCTACAAACGCAGGATCTGGTGGAGGTGCTGCTGGATATGGTGGACCTGGTGGTCAAGGTGGTAATTCTGGTGGAACTGGTGGTGGTATAATATCTGATACTAGTGGTGTAGCAAGTGCTGGAACTAATGGTGGTGGAAGTGGTGGTAGAAATCCAAACGTTTCAACTCAAACTTATGGTGGAAATGCAATAGGAACTGATGTAGGATTTGGTGGAGGAGGTGTAGGTATACTTGGTGAGGGTATTAGTGGTGCTTTAGTTTCACAAGGTCCTGGTAAAGGTGGATCTGGTGGTTCTGATGGTGCTCCTGCTCTTGTAGGAATAGGAACTACAAATGGAATGTTGGATAAGGATGGTGGAAAATATGGTGGTGGAGGAGGTGGTGGAAACTACTTCCCAGACAGTGCTAGAAAGCATGGTGGATATGGTGGTGGAGGTGCTGTAAGAATAATTTATCCAGGTGATATTTACGCCTTCCCATCTGGAACTTCATCTCCACCTGGTCAGGTAGAGTGGACTACTGCAGGGACATATAGTTGGGTTGTTCCTCCAAATGTATATTCTATATGCATGGTTTGTATTGGTGGAGGAGGTGGTGGTGGATCTGCTTCTCCTAATGATGCTGATGGTGGTGGAGGTGGTGGATTAGCGTATAAAAATAATATTCCTGTAACACCAGGCGACACTCATACCATGTATGTTGCTGAAGGTGGTGCTCCTGGCACAGGTGGAGGTGCAGGAGGTAGTGGTGGAAACTCAACTCCATCAGCATCTTTATCTGCTGTAACTGCTTATGGTGGTTCTGGTGGTTCTGGATCTGGTGGATCTGGTGGTGCTGGTGGTGGAAGAGGTGGTGCTGATGGTGGTGGTAATGGTGGGCAAGGTGGTGGATATAACCCTGCTCAAGGTGGTGGTGGAGGAGCTGGTGGATATTCTGGAAATGGTGGACAAGGAGCAGGTTCATATCCAGGTGGTGCTGGTGCTGCTGGTACAGGTGGTGCTGCTGGTGGTGGATTCCAAGCTCCTGGAGGTGGAGTAGGAATATATGGTATAGGTTCTAGTGGTGCATCATCAGATCTTGCTAGTAGTAATTACATAGGTTATCCTGGATCTGGTGGTAAAGGTGGATATAGTAATGGTGCTGGTCCTAATGGTGCTGCTGATGATGGTGCTGGATTATATGGCGGTGGTGGATGGGGTAGTGCTGCTCATACTGGAAAAGGTGGAAATGGTGCAATAAGAATTTTATGGGGTTCTGGTCGTTCATTCCCCAGTAATGCAGCAGATAGTCCTATATCTTCAGGTCAAGAAGAATGGACAACAGCAGGAACATACAGTTGGACATGCCCACCTGGTGTATTTTTGGTTGATGCTATTTGTATTGGTGGTGGTGGAAGTGGATCTGTTGCTCAAAATTCTTCATCTGGTGGTGCTGGTGGAGGCGGTGGACTTGGATGGAAGAATAATATTGTTGTAACACCAGGTCAATCTTATACTGTTGTAGTTGGTGGAGATTCATATTTTATAAACGCAACTACTGTGAAAGGTGAGCGTGGATTAAATGCTGATCAAACAGGAGGAAGTGGATTTACAGGTGGAACTGGTGGTGGATATGTAGGAGACGGTGGTGGTAATGGTGGTAATGGTGGAAATAGTGACGGAACAGATGGTGCTGGTGGTGGTGGAGCTGGTGGATATTCTGGTAATGGTGGTAATGGTGCTAATGGAAATGTTTCAAGTTCAGCTTCTGGATCTGATGGATCTGGTGGAGGAGGTGGTGGTGGATCAAATGGACCTAATGGTGGTGGAGAAGGTGGTGGAACTGGAATATATGGATTAGGTGTAAGTGGAACTGGTGGAGTAAATTATACAACTAATTCTGGTAATGCTACTGCAGGATCGGGTGGTGTTGGAAAATTATATGGTGGTGGAGGGCATGGTGCTGCTACTGGTTATGGTCCAAGTGGTGGTGGAAATGGTGCTGTAAGACTTATGTGGGGTAGTAATAGAAGCTTTCCAAATGTTGGCACTGGAAATAGTGCAGTTCCACCTACAGAGTGGTCATATACAACACCAGGAACATATACTTGGACTTGTCCTGCTAATGTAACATCAATATCAGTAGTTGCTGTTGGTGGAGGTGGTGGTGGAGCTACTGGAACAACTATGAGCATGTATGCAGCAGGTGGTGGTGGAGGAGGACTCTCTTATGGTAATAATATTACAGTAGTACCTGGAACTTCATATCCTATTACAATAGGATCTGGTGGAGCAGGTCAAGCACAAGGTGGTAATCCTAATAATGGTCAAGATACTACTTTTAATACTGATTGGATAATAGGAAGGCACGGTACTGGTGGTAACGGAGTCCTTGGTGGTACTTATGGTGGATCTGCTGGTACTAAGAGAACTGGTGGTGGAAATGGTGGTTCTGGATACCAAGGAAATACTAGTGGACAGAATCCTGGTGGAGGTGGAGGAGCTGGTGGATATTCTGGAAATGGTGGAGATGGAACTAATAGTGGACAAGGTGCAAATGGTTCAGGTGGTGGTGCTGCTGGTGGATTCCAAGGTGGCGGCGGCGGTGGAGTTAATATTTTAGGAGAAGGTGCTAGTGGTACTGGTGCAAGTAGTGGCTACGGCGGCGGCGGTGGTGGATCTGCTGGTGATGATGGAACTGCTGCTAGTAATATTGGTGGTGATGGTGGTAACTATGGCGGCGGTGGCGGCGGTGGACAAAATGGTATGCATTCTGGTGGAGCTGGTAAAGGTGGTGCATTAAGGATTGTTTGGCCAGGTGATACTAAAACTTTCCCTGATGCAAGTGGATTAAGTCCTGTAGGACAAGCATTATTTACAGGTGCAGGAAATGGAACTACATGGACCTGTCCTGAAGGAGTAACAAGTGTTAGTGTTGTTTGTATTGGTGGTGGTGGAGGAGGTACTGATGGTACATCTTCTACATTTGAAGTACCTGCTGCAAGTGTAAGTATGTCTGCTGGTGGTGGTAAAGGTTCCAATAATACTGCTGGTGGTGGTAGTTCTAGTGGTGGTGATGAAAATTATACTGGTGGTAATGGGCATTCATCTTCTTATGGAGGTGGTGGCGGTGGAGCTGCAGGATATTCTGGAGATGGTCAAAATGGACCTGGTGGAGCAAACTTGTTTGCTAGTACTTATCCTGTTGGTTCTGGATGTGGTGCTGGTGGTGGTACATTTAGTGGACATAATAATGGTGATTCTTCTGGTAAACCTGAAGGTGGTGGTGGAACAGGAATATATGGTAAAGGTGCTGATGCAACAGATTGGGGAAAAGGTGGATCTGGTGGACAAGACTCAGTAAACCATAATGGTGCAGAATATGGTGGTGGAGGAGGTAATGATAAAGTAACTGGAACACCAACTGGTGGTGGTGGAGGATTATGTTGGAAAAATAATATTCCAGTAGTAGCTGGTACAACTTATAATATATTTGTTGGTGGTGGTGGAAATGGTACTAGTGATGTTGGTTCAGGTGGGCACGGAGCAGTAAGAATTATTTGGCCAGGTGATCTTAGGACTTTCCCGTCATATAGAACGGCTGATGAAGTATAAACTCAATAAATACCTAATAAAGTAATCATATAATGGCATTCAATAGAGAGCTATCACAATTTGGTCATTATATTGTAGTAGATGACACTACAGGTAAGATAGCTATTACCAGTACGACATCACCTAATATTGGATTTGGTAATACAAATCCACAGTTTAAAGTGGATGTTACTGGTGATATTAATTTCACAGGTGATATCTATAGACAGGGAGAAAAGTTTACCTCTGGTGTTGGTATTGGATCAACTACAAGTAATCCAGTTTCTGCAGAAATTAGTAATAAGGTTGGTGTAGGTTTTACTGACATCAACTTTGTTGGTGCTGGTATGACTGTTACTGGTTATGGAACAACAATAGTTGTTGACTTTACTAACCTTTCTGTTAAATCAGATGCTACGATACCTTCATTAACTATATTAAGTTCAAGTGTTAATGTGGATTCTAATACGAGTTATTTGACTAATACTGTGGGTGCAGGATTTACTGTAACTCTTCCTCTTGTCAAAAACCCTGGAGATTTTATTGAGATTCATGATACGGAAGTAAGTTGGGGCATAAATAATCTTATGGTTGCAACCCAAAATAATGAGCAGTTTAAGAACTATTCAGGCGTGATTGATTCTCCTTTAGCATGTGATGTCGATGGTGCTACTGTCAAGTTAGTTTGGACCAGCACTTATTGGAGGGTATTTGCATGACAATGTTCCTAAGTGGAAGTATGCTATCAGGCTCAGGTGGAGGAGGTGGTGGCGGACTTCAATTTGGTCAACAAGATAACTTTTCCGTTCACGCTTTGAGAAGGGATGACGATGGTATGCTTAGGTATACTAAAGTTAAAACATCAGACTCTGAAGTAGTTGATGTTTCTCATAGATTAGATGGTACAGCATATCCAGAATTCTTAGAAGGATTAGATTACGTTGATGAAACAACAGAAGTGAAAACTTATAAGAATAATTACTACGATAAATACCAACAGTTCAGGTTTGATTTTAGGAGAATATCCTATTATATTGATGATGATGGATATCTAACTGTATCTTTTAGTGATCATGATTATTCCGCAGGACCAAAATAGGATTTAAAAAAAAACAATGGCTGAATTTAGACTTGGCAGATTAAAATTTAACTGGCGTAGTGATTGGACTGCGAGTACTGCGTATGTTATTGATGACATCGTAAAGTATGGTGCAAACACTTATGTTTGTAAGACAAATCATACATCTACTAGTAATCAAAATCAATTTTATGCTTCTGATATAGCAACTAATTGGTCATTACATACTGAAGGTATTGTTAATACTGGAGAATGGCAAGCAACTCATTGGTATAAAGTAAACGATATATTTAAATATGGTAATACTCAGTATAGAGTAACTACTGGATTTACTTCTGATGCAACATTTAGTGAAGCAAATACAAGTGGTAATGTAGTAGAATATTTACAGTCATTTAATTATGAAGATACTTGGAATTCTGCCGCACAGTATCAGGATGGAGATGTTGTAACCTATGGTGGTTACACATATGTTTCAAAGAGTGTTCATACAAATAAGATACCTGCATATAATTTAACAAATGATTGGGATATTATAACTACTGGATTTAATGTAGTTGGTACTTGGGATAATTCAACCGATTATAAACAAGGTGATGTTGCTTTATATGGTGGATATTCATATGTTGCGATTACTACAAGTGTTAATACAGTTCCAACAACAACAGCTAACTGGAGTCTAGTTACTAAAGGTCTTGCTTGGAAAGGTAACTGGGATTCTAATGTAACATATCAACTTGGTGATGCTGTAAAGAGATTAAGTAATAGTTATATTGGTGTTGCTACTGCTGGTAGTATAAACCAAGATCCTTCGACTGATAATAATAGTACTTATTGGAGTATGTTGGCTGAGGGTGCTGCCAACAATGTGATGACCACTCAAGGTGATATGGTCTACTACACCACTGGTGCAGCAAGATTACCTAAAGGAACTAATGGTCAAACACTTACTATCAGTAGTGAGGGTGTACCTAATTGGGAAAATAATAGTGTAACACATCCAGTTTATTATGTAACAGAAGAAGGAAGTGATACTAATGATGGTTCAAATATCAGTAGAGCATTCCATTCTGTTAGACATGCTTGTTCTGTTGCAGAGGGTCCAGCATCGATTTATGTAAAGGCAGGAAAATATTCTGAAACACTTCCAATTGTAGTTCCAGATAGTGTATCAATTGTTGGTGATAACTTAAGAACATCTAAGATCTTACCTGCTATTAATTACGCACATACGTTTATAAGTGCTACTGCAGGTGCAATTATTCCTAACGCTGGAACTCCACTTACACCTGGTGCTGGAACAACTTATGATTCTACAACAGGAGATCTTGTTTTAGAAGTTGGTACTCATAGTTTAACTACTTCTAATACAGTAGAAGTTAATGGTAACTCATTAACATTTACTTGTGATCAGGATAATCACGCTACTCAACATACTTATCCAAGACCAAAAGATCCAATTTATGGTAATACTGCTATACCTATTACTGCAGTAACTGGAACATCAATTACTATAAATGTTGGTAAAGGAAATGCATCTAGACATCAAGATTTAGTATTAGCAGCTGCTCCTACTACAGTTTCATATGGTTCTTCAATCTTTAATGGTGCTGGAACTAAGTGTGCTGTTATTTTAGATTCAGATTATGCTGAGAAGAAAATTCAAATCCGTAATCTTTCTGGTGGAGAATGGACAACATCAGATACTTGGGAGAATGGTGGAACGGATATAAACATTACATCTGCGGATACTAGACCTAACGAACATTCAACAATGTTCCAGTTAAGCAACTCAACGATGCTTAAGGACATTTTGATGGAAGGTTTGACTGGTTTCACTCCAGCAGGTATAGTTACATCTATAACTTGTAGTATTGCTGGATCAAAAGTAACTGGTTCAGATCTTTTCCCTGACTTAGTTGGTACAACTGTAACTGGTTCTGGTGTTTCAACTGGAACAAAGGTTAGTGGATTTATTGATTCAACTACTATAGAGGTTGATAAGCAACAAAATCTTGGTGCAACTGCATTAACATTTACTGCTAATCAATATGATCCTAATAATGCACATATTAAAGGTGTATTCGTTACTCTAAACCCAGAAAGTAGAGTTATTAAATCACCATACGTATCAAACTGTTCTTGTAAATCAGTTAAAGGTATTGGTGCAATTGTAGATGGTGGAATTCATAGACAATTTGTAGATGGAACTGCAACACCTTCTAACAAATCTATCGTGTTTGACTCATTTACAAACATTCACGATGAAGGAATGGCATTCTGGATAACAGATGGTGCTGTGGCAGAAACAGTTTCTTGTTTCACATACTATAACCATATAAGTTATGCTGCTACTCGTGGTGGAAGACTTAGATCTCTTGTTGGAAACAGTTCATGGGGTAAGTATGGTGTTGTAAGTTCTGGATTCAGTCCACTTGAAAAGGCAAGAGAGGGTTATTTGGAAGGATTAGTTCTTCAATACGATCCTGATAGTATGAGTGGAACAGGTTTTACTGTTGGAGAAAGAATTAGAGGTAACACTTCTGGTGCTTGGGGATATATTAATTCAGTACAAGGAACAACTCAAGAGAAGATATATTATTCATTAATTAGTGAAGGTGCAGTTGGAGTTGGCACAGGATTCGCAGCTGGTGAAACAATCACTGCACAAACTTCAGGTACAACTGCTCCACTTCTCGCTAATACAAGTGCAAACGAAGGACAATCTGGACGAGTTCTTGTATTGGCTGGATTAGGAACATCTCCAACGCTTGAAGTTAACGGTAGTATTGAATTCATTACTGGATTAGGTAATGGTGGATATAATAGTGATAATACTACTGGTGCTGATCCGTTTACATTTGTGATTTCAGGTGTAAGTCAGATAGGTCCCCAAGGTAAGGGTAACGTGCAGATTGATAGGGGACAGTGGACTACTACTGGTGCTGCTCATACTGGTGGAAATACAACTTTTGTTAAGTATCCAGTTCAAGGAGGTACATTTACACTATTGACTCCAGCAACTGATGCTGATACTACATTTAGTACAAGTACTATTAGTGGATTCAACCCTGGCGAATATTGCTTATCACCTACAAACGAACTTTGTAAGATTGCAAGTTTCCCAACTGCAAACTCTATGAATATCACTAGAGCACAGGATGGTGCTGGTATTGCTACTGCATATGCTATTGGAACACAGTTTACTTCAATTGGAGCAACTAGTTATATTGGTTCCGCTGAAGCTTGGAAAGATTTTACTGGTGTTGCTACTGACTTTAGAGCAACTATCTCAAATAGATTTGAAGATTCTGTTGGTAGTTACGTTAAGATAGATGATGAATTTACAAAAGTAACTGGTGTTACTACTGATACTTATGGTACTACTACTGTAACTCTTGTTGAAGAGAAAGCTGCTAAAGGTTTCGATGAACAGGATATCAAGATCCGTTACATCTTCAGTCAGGCAAGATTAACTGGACATGACTTCCTACAAGTAGGAACTGGTGGAACAGCAACAACTAATTGGCCTGATGTTCCAACACAAGACCCTGTTCAAACACAGGAAATTACAGAAGACTTCCCAGGAAGGGTATTCTATGTTTCTACTGATGAACAAGGTAACTTTAGGGTTGGTAAGTACTTCCGTGTTAACCAGGCAACTGGTGCTGCAACACTGAATGCTAACAGTTTCGATCTATCTGGTTTGACTTCAATTCGATTGGGTTCAATCGGTGCTCAGTTAGGTGCTCAAGTTAATGAGTTCTCAACTGACGGAACGATGTCACAGAATAGTAATGAGAAAGTGCCGACACAAGCTGCTGTTAGAACTTATGTTCAGACAAAAGATAATGAGCATTTGATAATGGCTCAAAATGCAGCAAACTTAGGTATATCAACTGCAGTATCACATGCTAATGCTGGTATAACCACTTTAACAAATACTACAACTAATGCAATTCAGATTTCTGAATTCTTTGTTGGACAAATTTAAAGTTAATTACATCTATAAATAGTACAAGACTAAGAAAAGTTTAAAAAAATGGCATCTGGTATTTTAGGACAGTCTGCTCTAGCTGCTTCAACCAATACAACAGTATATACGGTTCCATCAGCAACTCATGCAGTTGTCAATATTAGCGTAGTGAATCGAAGTGCAGCTGCTGCAGCTCCTTTTAGACTAGCACTATCAACAACTGGTTCTCCAGGTAATGCAGAGTGGATTGAATATGATGTATCTATTCCCAAGAACGGTGTTCTTGAGAGAACAGCAGTTTCATTAAACGCAGCTAAGAATATAGTAGCATACACTACTTCGTCTGATGTAAGTGTAAGTGTATTTGGCATTGAACAGGCAGTTTAATTATTAATCGTAAATTTATTACAGAGGTATAACAAATGGCAGCAGATGTATTAACATACAATGCCTTACAGGAAATAAACCAAGAACTAAAGGCTGAATCTGCTGCATTAACAGCAGGTATATCTTCTGCTAGTGGTGGCGGCGGTGGTGGTGGAGCTGTTGATTACTCCGACCAAAAATTAATTCTTGCTGGTGCTGGTGCTCCTAATAGTGGCCTATGGTGTATGATACCAAAAGTAGCTGCTGAAGGTGGTGGTTGGACTGGTGGTTTTAGTGTTTGTGATACAACCTCTTATAAAAGATGTAACGCTCAGTGTACTTGGACTGTTCCTGCTGGAGTAACTTGTGCTCGATTCCAAGTTTGGGGTGCTGGTGGTGGATCTGGTACTAGTTGTTGTTGTGGTGGATCACCTAATGGTGGTAATGGAGCATACGCATCTATTATTATGCCTGTAACAGCAGGTCAAAACTATAATCTTTGTGCTGGTTGTGCTTATTGTTGTTATGCAGAAAGAGCGCAGATGACAATTGATGGTGAAGCATCATATGTACAAGGACAAGGATTAACTAACTTCTGTGCAGAAGGTGGTGAATCTAATATCTATTGTGAATCTAGAGAAAGACGACATAAAGCACAGTATGAACAGAATGGATTCTGTGCTTATATGGGATCTTGTATTTGTAATACTGGAACAGATTATTGTTCCGAAGAGCAGCAAACTGGTGGTTTAGGTCAACCAGATGATCATTATGATATGAATGATCAGGCTACTGCAAACCATAAAACATTCTACGGAGACGGACCAACTGGTACTGATGTATGGGGTCTTCCTGGACAATGGGCATACAATAGATATGTTTGTGGATCTAGAGATCACTGTACTTGGTCTCCAGGTGTATATGGATTCCCAACTTCATCTTGCTGTTGCTATTGCTTTAGTAATGAGAATGGTGGATGTTGTTTCCAAGCATGTTATTGTGCTCATCAAATTCCTGGTGCTGGTGCATTTGGTTACTCTACTTGCGGTGGAGACAACCACGGATGTTCCGATGTTGGTAGAATGGGAATGGTATGTGTTTCCTACTTATAAATAACTAAAAGAAAAAATCAGAGATCGTTAAAACAATGGCAAACATTACATCATCGTTTACTCAATTACTCCCGACTGAGGAATTCGTTGCTGGTATTTCTACAAATATTACTGGAAGTTATACGTATAACGGACCTGAAGAATTTGACGTTTGGGTTGACGACGCTACTGGTTATGTAATTAAGGTGGATGTGTCAACTGCTCCACCTCAAGCAGGATATACTAGAAAAACTATTAATGCTAAAGATAGTGCTCAACTACCTATGGCATATACATTATCACATCAATTCATTACTAATTATACTTGGACACACACTTATACTGATGTAACAATGAGTAATGGTGATGTTTGGAAAAAGATGAACAATCCTGATTTAAGGGATGTATATCAAGTTAAGTGGAATAAGGTTACTAGTAATTGGGAATTAGATCAAATACTAAAAAATGTTAAAAATGATAATAGAGATGAAGCAATAAGAAGAAGGGATTATGTTAAAACATATGGTGATCAATATGATTTTGGTGATACAGTCAATACTAAAATAGATCATTATATAGCTGGGATAGGAACATATCTTAGTAATAATCCTTACTATGAAACTTGGAAGTATATTACTCTTCCAGCTTCAGTAGGAACTATACCTAAGATTCCTGCAGATGTTCAAATTGAATTACAAAAAGTATCTATTGCTGGTGTTGGAGGTAATGTTTAAAAAATGGATGTATTAGTTTATAGTGCTCTGAATGAACAAGCAGCACTAAAAAAAGAAATAGCTGAGAAGCAGCAATGTTTATTTGATCTAAAAGAAAATAAAGGTGCTGGCGGCGGCGGTGCTGGCGGCGCAGATAACTCCGTTGCTTGTGCTAAAGCATGGTTAGCCGCTGACGGTGGTAATGAGAAAGCGATGTGGCTTTGTCCAGGAGACACTACCAAATGGACTGTTTGGGAAGGAACTGGATGGACTGGAGAAGTAAAAGTTTGTGATAATACTGGAACTTATCGTTGTAATGCTTCTTGTACCTGGACTGTTCCTTCTGGTGTAACCAGTATGAGAGTTCAGATGTGGGGTGCTGGTGGTGGTGCTAATAAACCACCTTGCTGCTGTGGACATACACCATTTGGATCAACTGGTGCTTATGCTTCTGTTATTGTTCCAGTAACTGCAGGTTGGACTTATACCTTATGTGCTGGTTGTGCTTACTGTTGTTACGGATTTACAACTACTGGTCATAGAAGGTGGAGAGGACAGTGTTCTTACATTCAAGGATGTCATTTCTGTAACTTCTGCGTAGATGGTGGAAGAGGATCTATGGGTAACTGGATGGCAGATTATGGTCATTTCTGTACTTGTAGAATTGCATATTACACGGGTAATGAAGGATTCCAATTCTGTAACCAAGGAACTGACTGGTGTGCCACAGGACAACAGTTTACTAATGAGATTGATTACGTTGCTGGTGCTGGTATTCATGGTGTTCTGAATGATATAGACGAACCAACTGCAGAGAATGTAGTGTATGGTATTCGTGGTATTTGGCCAAAACAATGTTGGGACGGCAACCATTACGGATATGAAATTAGCGCACCAACTCCTGGATTCCTAACAGGATCTGAAGCTGTTGACACAATATGTTGTGTTCAGTATACATCTGGAGTTTGTTGCGGATGTCAATGTTCTGCTTGGAATACTGCTTGCCATCGAGTACCTGGTGCTGGTGGATGGGGTTCACATGCTATGGGCGGACATAACAGTTTATATGGTGATAGTGGTAAGTTTGGTATGGTTTGGGTTTGCTACAAGTAGTATAACCCTCACATAAGATTTTTTATTAGGTTGACTATATACTCAACCGATGCTAAAATATTAAACATTGAGGTTTGACTTGAATGAATAAAGCTTTTTTTGTAAACGGTGGAGCAGGGCGTGTGCTTTGCTCTATGCCAGGTTTAGAGAGGTACGCCAAAACGCATGATGATTTTATAATCATAGCGGAATCTTGGTCTGAATTGTTTCTAAACAATCCAATCTTAAGAAATCATGTATATCCTGTAGGACATAAAGATTTATTTGAAGAGAAATTAAAAGATAAGAAAATTGTATCATTAGAACCTTATAGGGTAAATGAATACTTTACTCAGAGGTGTAATCTTATACAAGCATTTGATATAGAGATTAATGAACTTGATGAGATCCCTGAAACTGGAGAGATAAAATTAGATCTTAATAAAGAAGATCAAATTACTGGATACAATCTTGTAGAGGAGGTAAAACAAAATCTTAAACAAGATAAGGTACTTGTTTTCCAACCATTTGGACAGAGTGCCAAAGCTGAGGGTAATTTCATTTATGATAGTACTGGTAGAAGTTTTGAAGTTGCTAATCTTATTTCATTAATAGAAAAACTTAAAAAGAGTTTTGGTATTATATTAATGTCAGAAGTTGAGATACCAGGATGGACGAATATGGGTATCGCTGCTCCTAAAGGAATGGGATTGAATGGTTGGGCAGGAGTAATTAATGCTGCTGATCATTTCATAGGATGTGATAGTGTAGGGCAGCATCTTGCACATGCTGTAGGAACAAAGGCAACTGTAGTTATAGGATCTACTTATCCTGAAAATATATCATATCCAAGCAGTAAGAAATTTACTGTTATTGATAATGGAAAAGATAAAAGGCAATATAGTCCTATTAGAATAACATTTGATATGAATGCGGATAGGAATAATGAAGATCTTATGGTATTAAGTTCAGAGACTATTGATAAAATAGTTAAAGGTATAAAGAAACCAGCAGGTAAACAAATACCTATAAAGAGTGCTGTAGTGCCAACACCACAGAACACTCCACTTATGTCACCTACAAAATTGACTCCAGCAGTATCAAAATCTGTTGCTAGTCTTGATGCTAAACCTGTACGTAAATTTGGCGAACCTTTTGTTGTATCTAAAAAGAAGAAAAAGAAACCTATTGAAGAATTGTTAGATATTGAAACAACAAAATCTTGAGGTTAAATTATGAGTATAATTGTATCTTGTTCTCGTGGGCATAATGCCAGTACGACATTATTAGTTAATGGTGAAATTATATTTTACCTTGAGGAAGAAAGACTTTCTAGATGGAAACGTGATGGCACTCCCTTATTGGGGTTAACAAAAGTATTTGATTATGTTGATCATATAGATCATTTAGTTATATGCCACACTCATCGTAATGGTCCTCAAAGTGATTGGACAGGTGAAGATATCTATAGAGGATATATTAGAAAGTTAAGTAGGAAAAAATTTAATTTTAAAGTAACGTGTATTGATAGAATACATCACGAAATGCATGCAAGTTGTGCATTTATAAATTCTGGATTTGATACTGCTGGTGTATTGATTGCTGATGGTGCAGGTAGTTTCTTGCAGACAACAGTAACTGATAAAACAGTTTTTGAATTTGAATCAATATATCATGCAAGAAAACCTCTTGAAATGATTACCAAATATAAGCATTTGGGAACTGATGGATCTGTTGGGTATGTCACAGTAGATGAAGGTCGAGAGATATTCATTTCAGAGAATCCTGGTATAGTAAAAGAGTATGAAGCTGTTACTGCGTATTGTGGTTGGTCAACTATTGATGCTGGAAAAACTATGGGTCTTTCTCCTTATGGAAAAGAGAATCCTAATATTCCTCCGATGTTTAGAAATGGTTTAGGAAACAGAGATTTGTTTGTTCCTAATTATCCAAATGGTGCTCATATTATTGATGACAGGTATCCTATTTTACTAGAGGATTCTAATAATCATAAAGAAGATGAATGGACTCAGACTCAAAAGGATATGGCATATGCTATTCAAAGAGAATCTGAACAAGAAATGATCAAGTTAATACAGAAGACTTATGATATAACTGGTGAAACAAATATAGTTATTTCTGGTGGGTATGGTTTGAATTGTGTTGCTAACTATAAATTCAAACAAGAGTTTCCTGATTTTAATTTCTTTGTAGAACCTATTTCACATGATGGTGGTACATCTATGGGTGGTGCTTATTATGTTTATATTAATCAATACTTAAAAAAATATTCACACTTACCACAACTAAAACAACTTGATAACTTATATTATGGACCACAGTATGATCCTGATGAGTACTTAGGAGATGTTGATGATCAATTTGAAGTTACTGATGCTTCATATGATAGTGTTGCTAAGTTAATTCGTGAAGGTAATATTGTAACTATCTTCCAAGGAAGATCAGAGGGTGGTCCAAGAGCACTTGGTAATCGTTCTATATTGTTTGATCCTACTATTAAAGATGGTAAGGATATAGTTAATAGAGTAAAACGTCGTGAGTTCTTTAGACCATTTGCTTGTTCTATTCTTGCAGAGAAAGTTCATGATTGGTTTGATCTTGCAGGAATGGAAGATGCTCCTCATATGATGTATGCTGTTAAGTGTAATGAAGGTGTTGAAGATAAGATTCCATCTGTTATTCATGTGGATGGAACTTGTAGGATTCAAACTGTTACTAAGGAACAGAATGAGCATTACTATAATTTGATTAGTGCATTTGAAAAACTTTCTGATACTCCTATTCTGTTTAATACATCATTTAATCTTGGTGGAGATCCTTTAGTAGAAACTATTGAGGATGCTATTGATACTTTAGGTAATAGTGATATTAACTATATGTATCTACCAGAGATACAAAAATTAGTTCATGTTCCTTGTAATGATCTTAGAGAATTAATTCCACAATCTGATTATTCTCCTGATGTACAGAGATCAGAAGAGTTCTAATGGTAGAGACTGATATTGTTTGGTGCAACGGCACATTCGATATTCTTCATCCAGGTCACATAGAACTATTCAAGGTTGCTAGATCTCTAGGAAACAAGGTAATAGTTGCTACGGATACTGATGAGAAGATTCGTACTGATAAAGGAGAGCATCGCCCTATAAACAATCTTAGTTTTAGGGTTGCTATGCTTGAGGCAATCAAGTATATTGATGTTGTACATACCTTTGGTAGTAGACAAGAGTTAGAAGATCTAATTGAACTATATCAACCTGATATATTATTACTTGGTGATGATTGGAGGGATGGTGATGTAGTTGGTTGGGAACACGCTATGGAAACAAGACATCTTCCTAGAGTTGGTGGATATTCCAGCAGTAATATCATCAAAAAGATTAATGAAAGTACTGTTACTGGGTGATAGTTGTGAGGATGAGTATATCTATGGCAGATGTACTAGGTTAAGTCCAGAAGCACCTGTACCTATTTTAGATTATGCTAAGATACAGACCAAGTCTGGTATGGCAGGTAATGTATGTTTAAATTTACAATCATTTGGACTTGATATTACATTCTTAACTAATTCTGAAAAGATAGTAAAGACTAGGTTTATTGATGAGAGATCAAATCAACATATTCTTAGAGTTGATAATGAGGAGAGAGTAAAACCTTTATTAGTTCCTGTTTCTACTTCAAGTTTTGATGCTGTTGTCATATCAGATTATAATAAAGGGTATCTATCTACAGAAAAGATATTTGAAATTGTAGAGAGTGCCTCTTGTCCTGTTTTTATTGATAGTAAAAAAACGGTACTTCCTAATAAAGAGAATTGCTTTGTTAAGATAAATGATGTAGAATATGAGAAGTTACAGCACGATTGTTATATTGATAATCTGATAGTAACGAAAGGATCTGAAGGTTGTATTTACAAACAAACTTTATATCCAACAGAGAAAGTAAATGTATATGATGTAGTTGGTGCTGGAGATACTTTCTTAGCAGCACTTGTTTACGGGTATATAACTACTAACAACATAGAAGAATCCCTTATGTTGGGAAATAGGGCGGCAGCAATTGCTGTTCAACAATTAGGAACTTACATTTTAACTGAGGAAGATGTCCAAAAGATACTGTATTGATATTGATGGTACGATTTGTACACCAACTGTGGGTAGAGATTACCATAAAGCAGAACCTTGGCAGGATCGTATCTCAAAAATAAATAATTTATATGATGAAGGTAATTATATAATATATTTTACTGCCAGAGCGATGGGTAGGTTCTCTGAGGAGGAACATCTTATTGCAGGTGCAAAGGCTTCAGCAGTTCTATTTGAATTAACTCAGAAGCAACTTGAAGAGTGGGGTGCTAAGTATCATGAATTGATAATGGGTAAACCACATGCTGATTTATTCATAGATGATAAGGGAATGAATTGTAATGATTTCTTCACTAATTACAATTAAACATGTACCCAAGGGGTGGGGATATGAGAAATGGATTGCCAATTCTCCAGAGTATTGTGGTAAGTTATTGTATATTAATAAGACTAAGAGATGTTCTTGGCATTATCATAAATTAAAAGACGAAACATTTTATATTCAATCAGGTAGAATACATTTATTTTATGGTGATACAGATAGTCTTGAAGATGCAAAGACAACTATACTAGAACCTGGTGATAGGTTCCATGTGTATAGAGGATTGAGACATCAGATGGTTGCACTAGAAGATACAGAATTATTTGAGTTCTCTACGCAACACTTTGATGATGATTCTTATAGAATCTTTAAAGGAGATTGAGATATTGTGCTACGCTTACAAATTGATAGTCCCAAACCTTTTCTGCTATAGTTAGGTATTGATACTTTCCTTTTAGATGTTCTGGGAATGGAATGTATTCTATTTTTCCATTATATTTTGCTGCTATTAATTCACCAACACCTTTAAAACTAACTGGGCTACTGGTTCCTAAATCATAGATACCAGATGGTTTATCATTATTAAGAACGACTTCTACTATATCTCCAACCCAGATAAAATCTCTTAGGTACTTACCTGATCCTTCAAACAGTTTTAGTTTACCTGTTTCTTTTATCTGTTGTGTAAACTTATGTACAGGACTTGCTTGATCTCCTTTTTTATCTTCTCCTTCTCCATATACATTAAAGTATCTGAAACTTTGAATGGATGAGAACTTATCTAGGTTGTCTTGAATGTAATAATCTATCTGTAGTTTAGTGATAGCATAATAATTTAATGGAGATATTTTATTAGGAGTAGTTGCGAATAAACTCTTTCTAGTATTACCATATACTGATGCAGATGAAGCAAACTTAACGTCTATTTGATGCTCTATTGCCTTCTCAAACAACTCTATAGTGAACCAAACGTTCATCCTATGGAGTTTATCTATATCTGTTTCTGTCGTGTCTGAGATCGCTCCCTGGTGTATTATAAGAGATACTTTATCCCATTCTTTAAAGTATGCTATCCAATCCCAACAATCAGATTCATTAACTGTGACGATCTCCTCATCAGAATGTTCTATTAGATACTTAAGAAAGTTCTGACCTATGAATCCTTTTGATCCTGTTAGTATAATCATTATAAATATTTAAAATTGTATTCGGTTGAGATAGATGGCGTTTGGTCTATTAAGTTCTATTATACCAGGAACAGGTCCAGTTGTCGACCTTTACGAAGGACCTGCTAACAAATTAACAGTTGGTAAAATTACTATTGGTAGTAAGAATTATAACCCATCCAGAATTCAAATTGGTTATAGAGACGGTGATCAAATAAGATACTTTGAGTATAACAGATATATTAAGTATGGTGAGGTAATAGAGACTGAAAATCTTTATATAGGTGCAGGGCAGAAGTTGGTTGTAAGATCAACAGAAACTGATGTTAACTTCTTGTTCTATGGACAAACTTCTAATGATATTATAAACCCTATAAGATCTGGAGTTCTTCAACATACATTATCTACAGGTGCAACAAAGCAAGCATTATATACTGCTCCTGCTGGATCTGAATCTAAAGTAACAGTATCTATTTGTAATTTAGGACCAGATCCTGCAACTGTAAAACTTGGTCTTTCTGATGGTGGATTAGAGAATTTTGACAGTACTGAATATTTAGACTTTGGTTTTAATATTGGACCAGGACAAACATATACTAGACCTGATATTAAATTGGGTGCAGGTCAATCTTTAGTTGGATTTTCAAATCCTGGATCAAAAGTAACATTCCTTTGTCATGGTAAGTTATTTTATGAGGTAAGTGGATTACCTACAAGTGATGATTTTGTCGTCCTTGGTAACTCTAGATTTGATGGTAATGTTGGAGTTGGAAGATCCGCTACCACTAAGTTTGATGTATTAGGTGATGCAATAATCACAGGTAACACTAAGATTAAGAGTGTAAATTATAATGAGGATATTGATAATGTTAGAAATATAAGATCGATAGGAATATCTACCTTTACTGGTGCTCTTAATATAGATGGAGATCTAAGAATAAATACAAACTCTCAATTGAGAGTAAGATCAAATGATATTGTCTTAGGTTTTTCAACTGATACACTCTTTACTGCAACTGCGGGTGCTGGATCATCAATAATTCATAATGTTAGTCCTATTACTGATATAATAGAGGGAATACCTGTTACTTTAACATTTCCATCTGGTCTAAACATACCTGCAGGGACTACAATAGTATCCATAGCCTCATCAACCGTATATCTATCAAATGTTATAGGTGGTAGTGGTACTTATGATGATGCACAATTCTTAATTGGTGATCCAACCGATGAAATGGCAAACAATGGTGGTATAGTAATTAAAGGAACCACTGATAAATCTATTCTATGGCAAACAACTACTGGTGATTTTAATTTCAGTCATGGTGCTACATTCCATACTGGAAAAATACATTTAGTAGATTCAGAATCTAAGATTACTATAGGATCTACCGATGTTATCACTAAAAATCAAGTTTTAGGAAAGACTATTACAAATGAGATAGTTACTGCTAATGATAGTGAACTTTATATTCCTACAGCAAGAGCAGTTACGGTAAGATCTAGGAAAATGTCTTCGGAACAGTATTTCCTAACAAGTTCTTGGTAGAACGTGTTATAATAGATACTAAATAATTTTTTAAAATAATATCGAGAAATGAACTTTACGATTTATAGTAGAGAAGGTTGCCCATATTGTGAGAAAGTAAAAGAAGTAATGCAGTTGACAAAACTAGAACATGTTGTGTATAATCTAGAGAATGATTTTACACGAGAAGATTTCTATGCTGAGTTTGGTCAAGGATCAACATTTCCTCAAGTAGTCTGCGATGACACAGGAGAAAGGCAAAAAGTCGGGGGTTGTACAGAAACTGTTCAATTTCTTAGGGAAAAGAAAATCGTTTAAAAAACCTATAAATAAACCAGATTATGATATTGATCGTGGTTTTGAATTCATTCTAACGGGAGGTAAAAAGAAAACCAATCCATTACATATCACTACACTCACTATAGGAGGCAGACAGATGTTAGCAATAAGTTTAGTTTTTGGTTCTTTACTAACAATAATGTTTCTAATAGTAGGAGCAATAGGTGGATGGGTTGCCAGAGAGTATTTTATGAACTATCATGACGTTAAAGTACATCCAGAGATGTTTGATGTTAATGGTAATTTAGTTCCCGATGAAATTGTAGCATTCAGATTTGAAAATTATGACAACACAGAAGAAGACGACAACGACGACTAGAAAGAAGTCAACAACTAAAAAGGTTACTGCAACAAAAAAACCTAGAACAGTTGCACAGAAGGTTCCTGATCTACCTAATAATCCCTTTGCATATGAGGTTCTTGGTGCTGCTTCTAAGATGAGAAGTAATGCAAAGAAAGTAGAAGTTCTCCAGAGATATGGTGATCCTTCTTTAAAGGCAGTTCTTATATGGAATTTTGATGAAACTATTGAAACTCTTTTACCACCAGGCGATGTTCCTTACGGTAGTAATAAAGAGGATGCATTAACATCAGGATCGTTATCTGATAAGATTAGTGATGCAGTTGATAAGATGGGCGAACTTAGATCTTCGTCTCTTGGATCACAAGATCAAGGGCAGACTACTATTCGTAGAGAATATAAGAAGTTTTATAATTTCTTGAAGGGTGGTAATCCTGGTATGAATGGACTTCGTAGAGAGTCTATGTTTATTGATATGCTTCAGGGATTACATCCACTTGAGGCAGAGATACTTTGTCTTATTAAGGATAGTAGATTAACTGAGAAGTATAAGATCACAAAGGAAAATGTATCTGAAGCTTATCCTGATATTACATGGGGAGGAAGAGGATGACAATTGAAGAAAGATTGCAAGCATTAGAAGCACAGGCACATAAAGCACCTTCTACTAATCATGGAGAACGTCTTACTGCTCTTGAAAATGCAGTTAAAGAATTACAATCAAAAAAATAGATTATGAGTAATGAAACTGCAGAAACTAAAAAGTTAGAAAAACCCGTAAAGAAAGAGGAAATTTGGTCTACTGAAGAAAAGAGTAAGATCAAATCATTATATGGTTGTGAAATGTTAGTTGAGAATGGTTCTCGACAAGATGTTTCTATTACTGAAGTTCCTACAGATGCGTATATTGTAAGTTATGCTGTATACGAATCTGGGCAACTTGGAGAAATCAAGTATGATCTAACTAGAGGAACTAAGACTAATTTGTTTGATATGTATTACGATAAATTTAAACAGGGTCTTAAGGATATACAGTATGGTCAAGGAACTATAAGTCCAAAGGTATGGGGTTATAGATCTAAGCAATCAACTAAAAAGAAAAGAAGAAAGCCATAACCAAATTCAACTTTTAATTCCCATATATCCCGATAAAAAATCGGGGTATTTTTTTGCTCTGTAGGGTCGATGTAGTAAAACGACATATTACTTGCCTAAATAGTTCAAATGTGTTATTATTAACACAACGTTCATCCCCCTTAGATAGGGGACGCAAGTAAGCCGACTCGGAACGGATCGTTCATCCTATGGACATACTACTCGCTACTCTTTTAACTTGTGATTATGCCAAAGATATTATCTCTGGCGTTAGTGATTTTGACGGACAGGCTAAGTCTGAAATCGTTAAAATGGTTAAAGGAACTACTGAGCCAGGATGCGAATGGGACGCAAAAGTTGACTAAAGGAACGGATTAAAAACCCTACTACTTTGGAGTAAAACAATGGCAAAAGTCACTTACCGTGGAAATGAGTACGATACTGAAGAGTATCGTAGATCTCTCATCGAAGAGCACAATCAGCATAGAAACTACGATCTAATGTATCGTGGTCTTAAAGTTTCTAAAAAACTTCATGCTGTCTAATTTCACAGAACAAAATGATCAAGGAAGGGGGTTGAACCCCTTCTTTTTTTATGCTATAATATATTCAA
>Ga0209404_10000825_pt1 | contig 23095 bp, 21 predicted proteins | sample TroAtlMetagenome_2_FD_187447 | JGI IMG/M metagenome (GOLD analysis project Ga0209404, IMG submission 187447) | Marine eukaryotic phytoplankton communities from Atlantic Ocean - Tropical Atlantic ANT8 Metagenome (SPAdes) (version 2) | ecosystem: Environmental > Aquatic > Marine > Oceanic...
ACAAATCTCTATGCCTAAACAGCTGTGTTCTCTTATGTGTTTATAGAGTTGAGCAAATCCTAACATATTTCTTTCAAAGTCATTAATACCTTTGTGTTCATATTCGGCACACATAGGCAGATATATCTTTGTCTTATAACCTTTCATAGTCCAGTACAATGCACCTAGACCTTCTTTTTTAAACACACAACCTGAAGTATTGGTGCCTGTTATAATAACTTGATCTATATCTTTAGGTATTTCATTAACCCAATTAAAGCCATTTGATATGGCCATGTTTTTTAACTCTTGTAATCTTAAATCCCTAGGATCAATTTGATTGGTGTAAAATGATATTTCGTTTTTATCAATATGTGATGATGATATAATTTCAGTAAGATAAGAATATCTTACATTATCACTATATCTATCTGTGGTCAAGTCAGGATGACCATAGAAGTCAATTAATATTATTAGAGTTTTCACTAACTCTCTATAATTTCAATAGCAACTTTAAGAACTTCTACTTTAGTTTTTGCTTGTCTTAACTTCTTTTTTAAATCATTGTTAGATGATTCACTAATCTCTTTAGTTTCAAAGCATGCTAATTTCAATGCAAAGATTTGATCAACATTATCATTGTCTTCAAATAATGCAGTTAAGATTTTAGGATAAAATTTAGTATCAAGTTTTTTATTTTCAAACTCAAATATAAGACCTTGTTTTTCAGCAATTCTTAATACTGATTTTTCAAATTGTTCTTGTTCAAGTTTATTTCTTTGATATGTTGCCTCGTGTAATTGGTCAATATTCATAACCGTTTGAAGTGCTATCCATTGATGGCCATCTTCTTTGTAAGGTATGATTGTTGAAAACAATTTTTTCTTATCTTCAGTTGTTGTTAATACTTCAATATTTTGTCTTTCTTGGTCAATAAAGTATGCATTAACAAAATTATCTTTTAGATATTCTTCAGTTACCATTTCGATTCTCCTTTATATATTCATACAAATTAATTTGTGGTTTCCAACCTATATTATTTAGAAGGGCATTATCAGCAAGGTTATCTAGTCTTTCGGTTTGTTCTCCCACAACCCTTTTACAATCTATGCCAAAATAATCTATCAATTCTACAAGATTGTTTGTGTGACCAGACCCTATGTCTGTAATACCCTTCAAGTTTGAGTTTATCAAACTGTCTATCGCTCTCACTAAATCATTAACATGGATAAAGTCCCTACTATGATTTGTGTTGATATAAGGAACATCATTTCTTAATATTCTTGGTATCAACATTGTTTCTCTAGCATTAGGACCATAAACAGTTGTAAATCTACATCCAATACTATTCTCTGGTGCAATTTGTTCAAGGCTGTACTTACTCATGGCATATGGATTCTTCCATGGCTCGTGTGCTGTTGATGAACTTGCGTAAATAATTCGTGTGTCTTTGAAATAATCAAATAATCTTTTACCTGCGATTACATTTTGTTCCCAATATTCAGTAGGTCTTTCTAAACTATCTCTAACGCCAGATAAACCAGCAAGATGTATAACTAAATCTACAGAATATTTTAAGTCGCAGGAAAGTAAATCATTACCTGTTGTTGCGTCCAAACAGATAACGTTGTGATGTCTATCTTTAAGAAATTTATTTAAGTGTTGGCCAATAAAACCTTCACTACCTGTTAATAATATATCCATAATATAGCAATATGTATAATAGAATTATCTATTATTCTTTTGCGATTCTTAAATAGTAAGTTGCAGCTGTTGTTGCTGACCCGTCAGGAAACTCCTGTGCTCTATAGTCGTCATTATTTACTTGTCTTGTTTGATAATTACCAGAACCATTTAAGATAGTATCTGCAATTCCAGATCCTCTTTCATTACCTGAACCTGAAGTTCCGATATTGTATCTGATTTTATATCCACCAGTATCAGCAGAAGCTGTATATCTCATCCATTCTTGTAATAATGAATCGAAAGTAGCACCTGCAAATTCTTTGATGTTATTTGAACCATCTAAAAAGTAAGGTTCAGTATAAGAAGCATCCGTTCCTGTAATTCTTTGTAAGTAATAACTTGTAATAGTTGTCGGTTGATCCTGTGTTTCAGGAATACTACCAGCTGCATAAGCACCTGTGTCCGCTCTTGTATCTACAAATATTGCTGTGTTAGAACCTGATACTTCAGTTGATCCTGAAACAGATGTAGTTGTTGAAATATGGTATGTTCCACCTTGAGCAGCATTTGTTGTTCCAGCAACTAAAATGTCAATTGCAGGATATAAGATAGTATCTCTAACGTCTGTAATTGTCATTGATTGAATCTGTCCTGATGAATTGTAATATACAGGCCATGTTTTACCTGTATCACTTGTAGGTGTTACCGAAGCAGCTGCCTCTGAAATTTTATCGTAAGATACTGTTACCGTACTTGGTTCTGCTGTGGTTCCTTCTCCTGGGAATGCACTTGCACTTGTTGATTGAGCACCTGCTTGTTTTCTCGTATCGTTAATTGCAGCTAATGTTCCACTTGAACCAACTACTGATAGAGTCACACTAGGGTTTAATGAATACTGATAACAAGCTCTTGCGATCAATTCATCAACTTTCGTTGAATCCATCTCTTGTAGATTGCCGCCAGTTTCAAATAAAGGTTTTACTACTGCCATAATTTCTCCATATTTCTTCTTCTTGTCTTATTTATATTATTTATACTCGTTATGCACCTGCAGCGTATAGTGTTTTAACTACTACTCCAGATGAGTTTAAAATCTTCAATTCTACAACACTTTTTAGTTGATCCTGACCTATTGCGTCATCGCCCATATTTGCCTCAGTTACCGTATCATTTGCCAACATAGAGCCTGTTATTTGACCTGTTGCACCAGTAACCAATATTGTTCCACTTGCGTCAGGTAATAATATTGTTCTATCTGCTGTTGGGTCAGTAGCATTTAATCGTGTTTCAAATGCGTTAGCTGTAGAACCTTCTAAAAATATTCCGTTTTCTGCATAGATGTAACCAAAGACTTCTAAATTAGCACCAGTCACATTTACAGTAGAACTAGGTCCTGTAAGATTAGTTGTTGTAAGTGTTTTACCTGCACTTAAAGTTAAGTTATCATCTATAGTTACCGTAGTAGAATCCGAACTTGAAATTGTGCTACCACTTGTACTAATCTTTCCTAGACTATGTGTTCCTGTTCCTGAAGCATTAAAGTTACCTGTAATAGTCACATTAGGCGTTAGTGCCGATGTAATTGTGTCTGTTGCAGATACCGTGTGTGTAATTTGATTTGTTGTTCCGTTAAAAGTAATTGTTTGAGCGTTACCTACGGTTTGAGTATTTGTACCATCAGTAATATTAATAGCAAGTGATCCTGCAATCTGTAAATATAATTCATTTACAGCACCTATTACAGATGTTGCATTAATAGCAGCATTAAGTGTAGCAATATCACCAAAGTCTTGAGCCGATAGAGCATTAAACTGTGTTCTAAAGTCTTCTAGTGTTTGTGTTGCTGTTATCTGTCTTGCAGCCATTATTTTTTAAACCCCTCTTTAATCATCTTTTTAATTTCAAACAATTCTTGTTTTAAAGTATTTATCTCTTTAATTGCACCTCTTAATTCATCACCACTTTGTTCTCTTGCCTTATGTCTTTGCATATACAATTGATATTCACTTCTATTTACATTTACAATTGCGTTAGAGTTTGTGTCCCTTACTAAACTTGCAAAGTTTTCTACTCTAACTATAGCCATTAGATTGCTAACGCAATTCCTCTCATATCTCTAATGATAGGTGGATATGATGAATTGGTTCCTTTCATAACTATTTTTAATTGAAATGATGTAAATCCATTTAAGTTTTCAGCCGAGAACTTATACTCTTTGAAAGTTGTATCGTCTTCAGCAGGTACAATTGATGTATCTGGACTACCATCTGAATTAAAAGGTGTCCATGATAATTCTGATAACTGAACATCTTGGTCTGAACCAGCGACTCTGAAATACATCTCTATTTCAGATGTTGCTCTTATGTTTGCAGTTAATCTTATGTCTAATGCTTTTGAGTTATTTTCTAATATAACTGGTTTAGTACAATAGACTGCAGCCGAACTTGATCCTGTATTTGCTGTATCGCCAACAAAACTAGGTGTGTTAGAGTTTGTTGGACTATTTAATCTGTTTTGAATTGTAAATACTGACATTCTTTGTGTATCTAACACAGGCGATAGTTTAGTATTTGTAGTTGTTAATTCTAAAATTGTATATAAAGATTTACCACCTGCAATACTTTCGTTTGTTTCATTTATTTCACTTGCAACCATTCTAGGTGCAGTAAAGAATAAGTTATCGTTATTAACAACAGCAAGTTTATTAGCATTTGAGATTAATGAAAATTCTGTTTCTGATCCATGAATTGATCTACCAGTTGTTGTTCTTATATGGTAATCTATGTTTGTTCCTGGTACAGTCATTGTTTGAATACCACCAAGGTTTAATACATCAAACAATCTGTTTTGTGTAGCAGTCACCGTAGCACCACCAATATCTCCAGTTGCGTTTGCTGTTCCACCAGTTGTAATATCATAACTATCCATGGTTACATTTGAAATACTTGTATATGTTCCGTTGATAGCATTTGAAGTTGTATCTATACCATTGTATGTTCCAGAAGCAATACCTGCAATCGTCACATTGTTTGCTGTGCCGTGCATACCATGATTAGGATGGAATACTCTAATAACTCCTGAAGACGCAGTTGTTCTTAAAGGATTATTTTTAAGTGTTCTTGTTCCTAATGTATCGTTAGTTAGTGTAACCGTTCCTGTAACCTGACTGAACTCGGCTCTTCTTAACTTAAATTTCATATCTTCATTTTGTTCAGCAGACCAAGTCATACCATTCTGTGATTTGAATAATACACCAGCATATGGTTGAGCAGATATTGTTCTACTTGAGTCTAATGATGTTTCACCTATTCTTGCGACATAGGCATTGTAATCTTGTGAGTTTGCCATTACAACAAAACAATGTTCAATATTATTCTGTATATAAACTGGACTTGCAAATGTAAATTTAGTTGCAGTTGTACCGTCTGTTGATGTATTTACTAAACTAGGATTTAAAGTCACTTCCGAGAACGGTAATATTTTCTGTCCTGGATAACCATTTACAACATCTCTTATTTGAACCGTGACTGGTATAGCAGCGTCTTTTGTTGAAAAGAATATATCTATTGAAGTTAAGAATACGCCACCTGCGTCATCAATTAAGAAAGTTTGAGCAAGTGGGTCGTGATAACCTACTTGTCTTTCTTCCGTTCTTGTTGATGTTCTACTAATTGTTTGTGTTTCAGTAACCGATCTCATCTCTACTCTTGCTTCTCTACTTGATAAGATAGTTTCTCTTACTGTTTCTAATAATCCTCTTGCAACATATTCAACGTTTGCAGCCGTTTCTACGTTTGCGTTTGTTAAACTGTTTGAAGATGAACTTGTTAATCTGAATAATCTTTGACCTGTTCTCCATCTAGGATTTGCATTTACTTTAGGATCAGGTATTGCAAATGTTCCTGATACAGCACCATTTGAATCTGAAACTAGATTACCACCAGTAGATCCTCCGTCTGGCGTCACATAACTTGAAATGTTTATATTATCAAAGAAAGGATAAACTCTTGTATTAGGTTTTAATCTTGTTGCATTAAACGTTATTGTTCTACTTCTAATAAAAGGAACAAATGCAACAGAAACTACTCTATCACCAATTGATGTTCTAATTGTTTCTGGTATTGCAACAGCTCTAATTCCTGTTCTTGTTTGTGATACTTGTTGAGCAGTTGTAACCTCTTCTTGTGCTATAACTCTCCAACCATGACCACCTCTTGTTTCGTATGTGCCAACTCGTCTTCTTTCTGTTTCAACAGGTCTTCCTGTCCATGTATCTTGCCATGAATTCCAAACTGTTGACATAGGAAATTCAGATAACTGACTAGAGTTACCTGATTGTTTTGTTAAGTTATCCCACGAACCATTAGGGTTGTTGATAACTAATTCAGGTGCTCTTTCTGTTTCTTTCCACTCATCACCTGGTGGAGTTAATTCTATTGCGCCTATCCATGTAAATACACCAAATGGATTTACATTGATTGCCTTACTTGCATATGGTTGATCTATTAATGTAGCTTCTGTATATGGTAATGTAATTATATCACCAGTTTTTTGATAGTTATGATCTGTTCTATCATCATTCTCAATTGCTGTTCCGTCATCATCTCTTTCAATTAGTTTTACAGCGTCTTCGTGGAATGTTGGTCTTGCCTCACCTTTAGCATAATCAATTGCAATTTTGTAATCGTTATTACCAACATCACCTATATTGTGACCTGTAAAGTTATCTACAACGAAACCATTTTTAAATCTATCAAAACCATTTGAGTCTTGTATTTGTAAATTTTGTGCAGCCGTTTCTAATAAAGATAATTGAGTATAGTATTCTACAGTTGATATTCTGTTTTCAATACGACCTATATCTCTCATAGTGTATCGTTTGTTATCAACGTGTTCTATACCAACCTCAGCAGTATCTAATGTGTATGCAGGTAAAAATAATGTGTATAGGTGCATTGCGTTATCTAATGTACCAGGTACTCTTGGTTCTAATGAACTTGCACCTTTTAATACTTTAAAGTTACCATCTTTATCTAAAAATATTTTATCTACTCTTCCTAAATAGTATTCAAAGTCTGATCTTATATCTGAACCAAACTTAATAGGATTTACAACAGAAGCGCCTGTGCCATCAAAACTTCTATTATTAGCACCAGAGTTTATAGTTGAAGCGTCATCTACTCTAGGTCTACAATCTAAACTATCTCTTAATTCATATCTTACACCAGTTGCTTGTGAAGTGTATGATGGTATATCTTCGTAAGAAATTGCTGAATATGAATCAACATCAAAGTAATCACCAGTTGAGTGTGAATAATAATTAAAGTTAATTAATAATCTACCTGTTGGTGTAACCTCACCATCTTTTAATTTAATTCTACCTATATCGTAAAAGTTATCTCTTTGACCATCGTCTAAATCAAATCTACTTGTAATATTTGTATGTGATGTTGTTGCAGCCGTACTAAAGTCAGGTGCCATATATACTGAATTGATTCCAGTAATATCTGCCTTACCTAATCCGATAGTGCCTGATACTATAGTTGCCTGTGTAGATACAGCAAGTGTTTCATTACTTTGTAAAGTTTTTGTTTTTGATGTTCCGACAGTTTTATTTAATGTTGATAGTGCCTTAATAGTATGACCTGCGTAATTAGCACCAAAGTCTATTGTTAAAGTTGTCTTTGCACCATTTAATGCAAATATAGCACCACCTTCGTGGTTGTTACCTGTTAAACTTAATACGTCACCAACAGCACCTGTTCCACCAGAACCAGTTGTATTAATAGAAATTGAAAAATCTTTTTCTGTCAAACTAGCAAAAGTTTCATTTACACCAGCAGAGAAAGTAGCAATACCATCTCCAGTTAGTGTTTTGATTTCGTGTTTTCTAAATGTGTAAGTTGTATCAGACGCATTACTATTAGATGTTGTTTTTAAAGTCTTAACATTTTGATATGGTAATTTGAATATTAAAATGTTTTTGTTTGCGTCTTGTAATTTTGCTCTGCCTCTAGTTGCAATCGTTTTAGTTGATACATCACTACCACCCACAGCAGCAGATAACGTTAATGAACTTGATGATATGATTGCCTCTACAATTCTTGTAATAGATGAAGCGCCGTCTGTCGTAAATGTTATAGAATCACCTATTCTTAATTCTTCAGTAAATCTTGTATTAAATCCTGTGACTGCTGTTCCTGAGTTTGCAACAGATATTGAACCAGTTAAAGTAAATTGGTCTCCGTTTGTGTCTATTGAAAGATCGGAAGTATATGTAGGCGATCCTGCCTCACCAAATTGTTTTGCATAAGACAAATCAAAATTGGTTACACCTTTAAATCCTACAGCGTCTGCTTGAATAACGGATGTTGTACTTCCGTCTGTTATTGTTTCTCCTGCAACAAAGTCACCTTGAACATTTGTTAAAACAACAACACCGTGTGCAGCTGTTCCAGCAGAACCATATGTAGTAAATGATCCACTATTAATTGAAGTTGTGCCGTCTGTGTCGTATAATTCAAAAGTTGTTGATGATGGATTTCTAACCGTATAAACGTTACCATTTAATTCAGTCATACCAACAACACTTGCAATTGTAATTTGTTGACCTTCTCTAAAGTTATGACCACCTGAAGCAGTAACCACACAAGGATTTGCTTTTGTAGCACCTGTGATTGTTGCAGATTCAGTTGTTGATGTATTTTCGTATATACCAGTTGCACCTGAAGTGTTACCAGTTATAGTTGCACCTGCTGAATATGATTGAGCAGTTTTAATGTTTAAGTGAGTGTACATTACAACATCAAATAAGTATTGTTTATATACAGCACTTGTTAATGATGAACTTGCAAAAATATTTGCTGTTGCAGTTCCTGAATTGTATTCAAAACCTCTAGTCTTTGCTCTACCGATTGCTCTTAATCCTGAGCCAGCACCAGTTGTAAATGATCCTCTAGTTGATGTAGCTAAATCTGCTATAGATAATGTTTCAAAAGGCGTGACGCCTGAAGCATTTGCAACATCTGGACTACCATAAACATTGGTTACATTTACATAGTTACCTACATCAAATCTTGTAGCAAAGTTATTTTGTGTATCAAAATCTCTTGCCTTATCAACATTGAGATAAGTTGTTGCGATTGTATCTATTTCATAACCTTGAACATATGCTTTACCAGGTGCAAATCCTACAGCAAGTTTAGTTGCGTCACCACCCGCTGAAGAAGCATAAATTCCTCTATTAGTACCTGAAGATAAATGTTCTCTAACATCTATATCAAAAGGTCTTACAACATAGTCACCAGATTCGTCAAATGTTCTACGAGCAAGTGTATCTTCTAATATGGCATATTCAGTTGATCTAACTTGGTTTTGTAGATTACCATTTGATAATCTTAATAACTCATAAAAGTTTGCGTCTTCAGTTGATGTTAATGTTTTTTTAGCTAATGTTAATTCTATTTTAAATCTGTGAGCGCCAGGTGCGTTTGTATTTGAAACTGATTGTGCATTATCATTTAAAGATGTATCATCGCCTGGGGTTACAAATGATTCTGTAACCGTTAGACCTACTCTATAAGAAGGTGTGTTTGTATATTTGTCTAGTAATAATGTTTGGCCTGTAACCTCAACATGGTAACCATTTATGTAATAAACACCTTGTTGAACTTGTGCAGCTGAACCAGTTGCAGTTGAAGCGATAACACCTGTTGGACCACCAGAAGCATTTGATGTAAAGTTTTCTCCGTTTGTAAATTGTATAGTTGCGTTATCAGTTGTATTTGTTTTAAAGTATTTTACAAATAAAGTATCAGGATCTGTTCCATCAGCAACAGCACTATTAATTACTTTTGCTGTGACACCTGAAGTTGCGCCTGTTAAAGTTGATCCTACATAATCAGAAAGATTAGTTGCAGTTTTAGAAGTTAGTTTTACAGCATAGTATCTTAAATCATAACCTATTTCACCAGGTATGATCATTGCACCTTTATCAAAAAGGTGATCAGATAATCTTTCTATTTGATTTTGTATTTGAGTTTGACTTTGTGTTAATTCTCTTGCTTGGACAGCAAATGCAGGTCTAAAAAGTATTCTGTGGAACTTTTTAGATTCTGAAAAGTCGTCATAGTATGGACTAACATTAAAGTCAGTTGGACTTGGCATTATTTATTTTTCCTCTATTAAAACTCAATTACGAGTTTGATGTTTTCAGTTTGGTCAGTAGCCCTTGCAATTTTAGTCCTGTTCTCTACATATAATATTTCGCCAGAGTCGTGCTGTAATTCTGGTGCGGCATAGCCACTTGAAAAGACAACACTATTAACTGTCTGTGTAGTTGTTTGAGGAGTTCCTGTTGCACTTGAAGTTTGACCAGTAATTACGTTTGCACCTGAAAATGCAGTCATATTTCCATTTGCGTCAGCACCAGCGTCGTTGTGCCTTGTTTGAACATAATATAAAATTTTGTTTGTTGAATCCCACTCTACTACTTTACCAGTTGCACCTGTTCCTGATTGATTGATTTCTTCATCAGGTGTAAATGTTCCTGGAGTAGGTGAAGTATTAATTTTAACAGCGTAAGTTCCTCTTAAAGTAGCTGCACTTGCAGCTGATCCAGCAGCGTTATTAGGATTTTTAATTAAAATAATTTTTCTAAAGTCGTTTGCAGCCGTAAAGTCTCCAGAGTTAGAAGCTTCTGTTCCTTCTAATGTTGTATTTAACATTACAAAGAATCCACCTAATTCTTCTACAGCGTTCTTACCATGACCACCTTTTGGTGGAATGATAACATCTAATTCTGCCCCACTACCAGCGCCACCTGCGTTTGTAGCAGCAAGTATATCAGCATTTCTGATATAACCAAATGTGTATCCTGATCCTCTTGTTGTAATAGTCACGGCCGTGATTGCACCTGAAGCTAAAGTCACAGAAGCAACACCTCCACTACCATCACCTCTAATTGGTACAGCAGTTATTGTTCCTGTAGTTGCACCACCAGAAACTGTATATGAAGATCCTGCAGTTTTAATTTTTACTATGTCTAAAGAACCATCAACAGCAGCACCAGCAACAGTTGAATCTGTTGTGACACCCATAAAGTCTGTTGATAAAAAGTTTGCTTGATCAGAAGCACTTAAAGTGTACATATATTTCCACTTATAACCGTCTGAAGTTGTAATTACAGCAGTTGATGTTCCTGATGGTTCGTCTGTTGAAGCAGTATTACCATCATTGTCTAAACATTTATAAACATTTCTTGCACCTGTCATTACATAAAAAGATGAATCAAATAAAGTTGTTGCACCACTATTTGCAGTTTGTCTAGTTGATGTAGAACCTGTAATAAATTCTTCGTAATCGTGTCTGTAAATATCGTAAGTTGTACCAGTTGTCCAGTTTCTTCTAGGAACTACAAACGAAGTATTTGATCCAACGATCTTTTTTGCAGCCAGCAAATCGTCAAAGTTTTTAAATTCGTTCATTACAGAATCCCCTGGTGTAGTAGGTAATAATTCTGTTCCTTCGTATTCTGTTCTTGCGTCTGGTCTTGTTAAAGTACCGAAATCTTGTGCTCTACCTATTCCTAAGTAGTAAACCGTAGCGGCAGATTCAGAAAATGATTCCTGAAATTGTTCCGCATTATTCATTCTAAATTTGTTTGTTATTATTGCTGGCATTGTTATTCCTCTTTATATTTATAATCAAAATCTATTATGATCCTGCTCCTATTATTGTTTTAACTGCTGTTCCAGATGAGTTTAATATCTGTAAAGTCACAGCACTTGTTAGTTTTGCACTATTTATGGCGTCATCTGCTACCATTGCTTGTTCTACTGAACCTGCTTGAATAGTTGCTGTTCCAGTCACATTAGCAGAACCATCAAAACTTGCTGATGTCCATACAACATCTCCAGTCATACCTATTGTACGACCTGTTGCTAATGCTGTTGCACTTGCAGAATTACCTGTAACCGATCCTGCACTACCTGATACATTTCCAGTCACATTACCTGTAAGATTACCTTCAATATTTGCGACTAATGTTCCTGTTGCAATTGAAATATTACCTGTTGAGTCTGCTGTAGCAGTTGTTGTACCCATTGCAAATTTGTCTTCAGATTCATCCCAAGCGAATATGGCGTTGTCACCTGTTGATCCTCTTTCAATTATGATACCAGAATCGTTTGCGTTTGAACTTGCACCTGTATTTAATTCAAATAAATTATCTGTGACTGCTGTATTTGTAGAATTGACAGTTGTTGTAGTACCATTTACAGTTAATGTTCCATTAACCGTCATATTAGTTATGAATAGACCAGTATTTGTAAAAGTAGCAAAAGTTGAGCCGCCATCTTTTAATATTACATCACCACCGTCAGCATCCATAATAATATCAGTACCTGAATTAATATTTAAGTGGCTTCCGTCATACATAATATTATTTGAGGCACTACCAAATACTATTTTCTTGTTAGTTGCAAGATCAACATTACCTGCCATTCCTGCATTTGCACCACTAAAAGTTATTGCAGTTGTTGTTCCTGATTGTATTAAAAGATCACTACCTGAAGCAGTAAATAAACCAAATTGATTGCCGTCATATCTAAAGATAATATCTTTACCACCTGCGTCTAATATTATATCAGCAGATACATCAAATATTAGATCACCTGTTCTAGTAATAATATTACCGACACTTGATAGTGTCTTATTAGTAAGTGTTTCTGTTCCTGCTAATGTAGCAAAGTCATTGTCTGATAATGCAGTATTAAACTGTGCAGTTGTTCCTGAGAGTGTGTTATTTGTTAGATTAATAGTTTTGTTAGTAAGTGTGCTTGTTCCACTTGTAAATGGTGTTAGTGTTGAACCATCACCATATGTTGTGTAAATTTCGTTAAAGTTGTCGTTGATCTTATCGCCACCGACACGAAGACTATCGCCCGATCCGTCGTTTGCTGCTGATCCTAATCCTATACTTTGTTTTGCCATAACTCTATGATCTCTCTCTTACTATTTATACTTTATCCCTATGCAGTTTTATCAAATTTCGTTGTTGTTGAATCAAAGAATGTTTGTGTTTCATCAAACGAATCACCATCTACTTCACCTATAATTGCAGGGATTGTAAAGTTTGTTTTTAGTTTTTGACCTACTGGGTCTGAAGTCATTAAAAATATTGCTCTTTGACCATCTAAAGATGATCCTGTTCCTTTGACTTTTATTCCGTATAATTCTGTAAAGTTTATATTACTTGAACTGAAAGTATGATTTGCTGATGTACCAAATGCTGTATTTGCGAATCTATTGATTGTACCAAATCTAGGTCCTGAATACATTAAACCACCTCGTCTAATTGTAATAACATTACCACTTGCGTCTGTAATATCTTCTCTCGGCCTAGATGTGTAATCAAGGTTTATCTGTTGTGGATATAAGGTTACATCTCTTGTAGTTTTACTAAATTGTGTAATTGTACTTGCGTCTAAATCTAATGATTCTGCTAGTTTAGCATTTGCTCTTACACTTGTGCCATCTGTTGCTGTTCCTAATCTACGACCAATAATAGTAGAATAGAATGCACCGATAACAGTAAGTAGTGTTCCATCTGATCCAGAGTTGATACCAGTCACTCTCCTTAATTTTGCATTAAGATTTGTTTCAATAATAATCTCACCTTGAAAGTAGAAACCAGCAGAGTGTAAAGTTTTAATATAACTATCTCTCCATTCATTAATTGATCTACCTACTCTTATGATATATGAGTAATCTTGGTATAATAAACTATCTTGTACTTTCATTGTGTCTTCAGATATCCAACCATCTTCATTTTCAAAAGCACCATCAGTTGTATTAACACCTGCTACCGTAACCGTTGCAGTTGCCTGATCCACTTTTTTAACAACAGCAGTTGCACCATCAGAAGCTGTAATCGTTGCCCCTATACTTAATGAACCACTTGCGTTTGATAATTTTAAAAGATTTGTTGATGTATCGTGTGATACAATTTTTGCAGTAATAGGACCTGTGATTGTATTTGTATTTACAAAAGACCCACTAACATTTGAAACTAAAACATATGTCGGTAATGTAAGTGTTGGTGCAGGACTCTTTTCGTAACCATGACCTGTTTCAATCATTTTTAAAGTTAATGCTCTACCAATTTGAGGACCATTTGCAAGTAATTTTGTTCCTAGACCTTGGGATGATGTAACCGTTGTGACAGGTAAGGCAATAAAACCATTACCTTTATTAATCATTCTAACGTCTGTAATATCTCCAACACCTGTTCCTGATTCTTGTACGACCTTGTCGCCATGATAGGGATCTGATTCTTGTGTTTGATCTTCTAATACTAATTGACCATCACTTGTTCCTGATTCTAAAGTGACACCACCATTTACAACAGCTACTTTTGCATTTGCATTACCAAAACTAAAATTAACAACATCACCTATTTCGTATTTTGTTCCACCTTGATCAATAATAACTTCTTCAATAGAACCAGAACCAACAGCACCTAATTTCATTGTTGCGCCTGTTCCTCCAGCAGTTATTACTACATCATCATTTTCATTATAATAAGCACCATCATTTGTAATTGTCTTTTGATCTATAATACCTGTAACCGTAACCGAAACAGTTATGTCTGAATCTGTATTGTCTGTTCCTGTAATTGTTTGACCTGTTAAAAACGTTCCTTCAATACTTGTATCACCTAATACTAATTCTGTTATTTCAATACCACCTATTACAAACTTAAATACATCTTCAACTACGGCCGTTGCCTCATTAACTGAAGTATCAACAGGATCATTTTCTTGTGTAATCGTTTGACCTATTAAGTTTGCAGCCTGTGAAGTGCCTACTTCAACAACACGCATAATCTTTTTAGTATCCCACTTACCATCAGACACCCTTAAAATTTGATCTTTAGGATATCTTATTTCAGCGTTTTCATTAAATAATAATTTAAAAAATATTTCTGAAGCTCTTTTAGTTCCTTTTGCTTGATAAAGTGATTTAACATTTTTAACTAAATTTCTTTTATCTACTTCACTATGTAAAGTATCAGGTATTGAAGTTAGAAAAGCATTTCTAAATTTAGTTAAGAATCCTGAAATAGTTTTATCCACATCAGCATAGTCTAAAAGTTGTTGTATGTTTTGAACTGGGTTTGCTCTATATCTGTTTAGTGTTGCAGAAGCTTCTGAAGTTGCACCTACAATTACTTCACCTTCTATAAATTTTGAATTTGCAACAACAAAGATACATTGTCTCCCACCTACATCTTCTACTAATATTGTTGTTGTTGCACCTGAAGTTTGTCCTGTAATTACTTCACCATTTTGAAAGTCACCATATGTAGTGTCTTCTAATAATATTTTATCACCTTCGTCATCTTTTAGTGGATTTGTTCCATCTAAATTAAGAAAGTTTGTAACCGATTTAGAACTATGTAATTGTATGTGTGATGGTGCACCTATACTTACTAGGTCCATCTTTGCAGATTCCATTAACTGGTAATATGCTTTTACAAAGTCTAAAAAAAGTGGGTGATCCTCTATTACAAAGTCAGGGACTTGTGAGTTTATAAGATTAGATATTTTATCTTTGAAGTTGGCCATTTCATTTAATAACTACTAGTTGTGGTATATCCTATACCAGCATTTGCTGAGCCTCCTACTAGTGTATCAGCTTCTACCGTTACCGAACTATTTGCAACATCAATTTCTAATACTTGGTTTCTAATAGGAACAATATCGTTTGAATTAGGTTTTACAGTTATCTCTATAACCGTTGAAGCAACACCTCTAACATTTTCTATATTTGAAACGTTTAATGAATTAACCTCAACAAGACCAGAACTATAATCTATTGTTCCTTGTGTACTATTAGCATATGATCTAGCAGAGCCATCCATTTTATATCTTCTTACATTACCATTACCATCGTCATCTAAAAAGAATACATCTGTTGTATTACCATCTATTTTAAAACCAGATGAACTTAAAATACCACCACCATCACTTGCATGGCCTGAATGTGGATTATATAATGCATTTGAAAAGTTTATTGAATACTTTAATGAACTACCAATTGTTGGTGTAAATGATTTTCTTAATTGAACGGTTGTAATATTTGATAAAATACTACCATCTGTATCATCAATTAGACCAGACATTTTTGAATGCCTAAACATATTATCAAAAGATTGTAAAGTGTTTGCGTTGTGATTTGTAATTGTTGTAATTACATCTGACTTAATTGTGTCTGCTACTTTAGTAGTTGCACCTGCGTCAAATTTAATTGAACTTCTTAAAATAATATTTGTTATTTCAGGATCAACAATAACAGGTGTGACCGAAGCAACAGAATATTTTTTAAGATTAGTAATAATTCTACTTTTTGTTGATTCAGTTAAATTAGAACCACTTGTTGGTAGAATAGAAATATAAACACGACCATAAAAAGGTACATCATTATCTTCACCACCCCAAGCACTTACTGATTGTACATTGGCATATAATTGTTTTGTTTTTGATTTATAGTCTTCTACGGTTACTGCTCTGTCTTGTGACGCATAGAAATTTGCTGAACTTGTTTTTATACTTTGTAATGATTCAGGTTCAGCACCGCCTTGTGCTGCTGAATTAACTGTAATGGTAACATCTGTAAATCCTGCTATTGATCCTTGTAAAGAAAAAGTTGAAGCAGCATTAGCTTCTGTTTTGTTGGTTACAACATAACTTATATTAATTATATTACCATCGTCTAATTTTTTACCTATAACACCGTCTCCAAAATATATTTGATACTGACCATCTTCAGCCTCTTGTAAGAAATAAACTTTAGATGTTGAATCTAATTCTGTGATTGAAGTTGCTTTTGTATATGTTGATGTGGTAACATCTGAAGCACTATTTTGTACGGCAACTTTTATTGTAGTTGAGTCTGCTCTATCACTTGGTATTAAAAACCTTTGATCTATATCTCCACTATCAAAAGTGTAATTGTAAGATACGTAAGTACCTTCATAAACATTTAAACTTTGTGCTGTATATACTCCATTGTCAGGTTGAACAATATGATCGCCAACACTTACAAAGGTATAAGTTATACCATCTATTGATGTACTAAATTTTGTTCCTGCAGGTATTACTACAGTTGATCCTGTAGCGTCATTGATAACTAATTTTAAATCAGCGACAGGTGCTCTAGCAGAATTAGGAGTGTAACCAACTAATTTAGCCAATGACGCAACACTTGATCTTAACTGTGCTGTGTCCATAAACATTTCGTTTGCTACAAAGTTTGCATTGTAAGCCAAATAGTGTGTATTGTATGCTAACAGGTCTAATAGAACTGCCATTGAACTACCTTCAAAATCGTAGTCCTTAAATTGTGTTTGATTTGATAGAAATCTTTTAAGTGATGATTTTATATTCTCAAAATCTAATTCTGATATTTCTAATCTATGTTGTGCCATCTTATCTTACTCTTTGTAGGAATGTTGAAACGGTTACTGGTGCTTCAACACCATTAATTAAAAAAGAAACTTGTATATTGATACCATTAGGGTCGCTACTATTTTGTACCACAATATCTTCAACACTAACTCTTGGTTCGTATTTTTCAATTGCCATAGCAACACGGTCTTTTATAATAACTAATAATGGTTCAGTTATATTTTCAAATAAGAAACCTCTTAAATTACATCCAAAGTCAGGATTAAAAGGTCTTTCGTATTTGTTTGTTAAGATGATGTTCTTTACACTTCTTTTGATTGCTTGAACATCAAATAATCTTGCCACATCTTTAGTAGCAGGGTTTTTAGTAAAAGACATATTTAAGTCTTTATAGATTCTACTTGATCTTTTACTATTATTCGTTACCGTTGCGTCTATTTGTGATACAGCCATAATACTATTTATATGTATTATTTGCCATTCACTTTAACATTCAAGGAACCTGAAATCATGGCACCTCCGTCAGCACTATCAGCAACTCTACCCCAATTTATACCACTACATTTAACATTTGTAGAACCTTGTTTTAATATAGAAGCGTGACCTACACAAAAAGGTGGTGTTCCTATTGTGTGTCCAACTGTTGGTGTGCCTACAACGGCATTTGCAATACCGTTGGATTTAACAGTTTGTACTAAACTAGTCGCTAATGTGGTAACCGATGTACAACCATGTCCTGTTGTTAGTGGATCCCCTTGTCTAACTGCCATATCTTTCTTTTGCCTCTGCTTGTCTTTGTTCTCTTTCGGCTTTTAATCTTGCTCTTCTCTTTTCTATCTCAATTGATTGACGGATTTTTCGTCCCATTGGGATTCTGACCGATGTTTCAATAAATTTACCTTTTTTAGTTGTATATTCCACTCCAATACGTTCATCTTTGAAATCTCCTTGGACTGACATAACAGCTTTCTTTAAACTCATTGCTTCTTTTTCTTTTTCCGTGCCCGATTCGTTCCAGAACTTAAATATTCTCATTTTTTTCATAATTTCCTCATTTTTTAGTGTTTTTTCTACTATTTATACGTCCGTTTGTTCTCTTTTTGTTCTTACAACCAAAAAAGTCGCATAAAATAAGGGTTATTGGGCAAACTTTCGGGCAGATTCGCCCGATTTTACTTGATTTCTATGTATTTTCCTGATAAGATATACGTATATTATGAAAAACACTATGAAAAACAATAAAAACAAAGAATCATTATTAAGTAATTTTTATATGCCTAATAATGCAATGAATAACAATATTCCTATCATAAGAAATATTGTTTATAAAAGAATCAATGATATGTTGAAAGATATTAAAGAAGTTTCTCCTGAAATGTCTGATTTTTTCAAAGATAAAGTTGATATTAATATGAAAAACACTATTAATAAGATTTTAAACGATTATAAAACACAATAAAGGACAAATATGATAAACACTAAAAAAACAAGAACAAGAAAAGTATTTGAAAGAGTTGTTAATCCTCTTTTGTTAAAATACTTAACAAATCCGTGGAAATATGAAATGTCAATTGCAAAGAACATTCCTATGAAATATTTACCGTATTTTAAAGAAGTTTCCGCTCAAAAAAATGCAAAAAACATTAGATACAGATATAGAGGAAAATCTAAAGTAAATTATGATAGACCTACTTCATTCTGTCATATGAAATTTGCTGATACATTTGCAATATACAATAGATAAAAAAGAAAGAGAGAAAAAATGACAATACATAAAATAGAAAAAATAGATAACATTGCTTTACTTGATGAAAAAGTAAAAAAGTTATTAGAAGATACTGAATCAAAAATGAGTACCCTTATAGATGATTATAACGTATCTGTAGAAGATAAAGAAGATGAACCTGAAGTAAATGACGTGGACTTGTTTAGTAAATTTGATGATCTTAAAGACTACGTATCCGACTACACACAATAAAAAAGAAAGAGAGAAAACACTATGATAAAAGTATCACAAAAATGTAAAACACTTGAAGAAGGCATTAAGTTTATGATGGCTGGTGCAAAGGCCGATTATGTTGCAATGTCAACTAGTTATGGAAAAAAAGAATTAACTGGTTATAGTTTAGAACAAACTGATAAATGGGATTCTAATACTAAAGTTTCTCAAGGAAAGAAATATATTAAAGTTGTACAAGAAAACGGCGTATTTTGTTTTATTGTAAAAGAAGACTTTAAACACTTTAAGAAAGGTGACATACTAAAGGCTGCTGGTTATAATAAACCTGCTTTAAATCAACCTAGAGGTAATGTTCTTTCTGGTAATTACCCAATACAATGGACTGGTCCATTATACTTAAAATAAGGAGAAATATGTTTAGACTTTGGATTTGGCTTGTTATATTAACTTTCTTTATGATGACAGCAGCAGTATTTGCTGATCATCAAAATGAAAAATATTGTTTTGATTGTCATTACAAATATAAAATAGGTGATAAGAAAAATGATACTTATGAATTAGAATCAGATTTACAAAATAATGATTTATCTAAAAGAGTTGAAGAACAACTTAAAGATAAAAAAACAGGTCTTGTAAGTTATATCTTATTTGAAAACAATAAATTGATTGTTGATAATTGGAGAAAATCAAAATACAGATGGCCTTATCCATCACATTCAGTTGGTAAGAGTATGGTGTCTTTGGTGACAGGTTATGCTACGTGTGAAGGTTATCTACACAATAACGTTTATAAAAGAATAGATTATCCAACGGTTGAAGGTACTTTATATGAAAATCAAAGATTAATAGATTTATTACATATGAGAGCAGGTGACCAAGAATATCTTGGTGAATACAATTTTAGATCAGATAATAGATTTAAAGATAAAGGTAAAAGTCTTTCTTCTATACCGATTAAATCTGTAATGAAAAGATACTTTAAAGATAAACCTGGACAAAAACCTGGTGAGACCTTTAACTACTCTGCTGTAGTAACCAATGTAATTATGAATTATGTTATTTACAAAACAGGTGATGATTGGGAAAAATTATTACATAAGATATTTGTAGAAGACGCTAAAGTTGCAAAAAGAGTTTGGTTTGCTAAATCTTTAAATACACACAATGGTGGTAATAGAAAATCTGGTGAGTATGGTAGATATTCTTTCTATGCTGACAGATATGATTATTTAAGAATTGCTAACTTAATGTTAAAACATTGGAAAAATGATACTTGCGTTGGTAAGTATTTAAAGACAATGTATGATACTAGAGTCGTTAGAGATAATTATAAATTTAGTAAGTTTGAATATTACACAAAGGCAGCACAAACTTACGGTGGACAGTTTATGTTTGATCCTTTAGGGATAGATGATAGACCAATTTTAATGATGTCTGGATTTGCTGGACAAGGAGTAGTGATTGATTTTGATAATAACAGAATTATTACTATTCACGCAACCGATAGACACTATGACTTTTATAGTTTAGTATATTTGGCGTTGGGTGTTGATGGTACTTATACAGATAAAAACTCTAATCCAGATGGTTCATCTGTACTTGAAAATTTAGACCCTGCTAAAGAGATAGCACAAGACTAATATAAATACAAGTGATGGTTAATACCATATATACAATCGCAGGAGTGATAGCAATTACAGTTGCCTTATCCAGTCTATTACTTTTTCTTTATATTTAATTTTCTTTTCTTCTTTACAACCTTAGGTTTTTCTTCAGGTTGAACTTCAATATATTTCTTATAATAGATAGTTAAAGGATTGTTAGGTTGATATCCAAAAGGTTCTTTTTTAGACACGGTGTTTTACATTTATTTATAATCGTAAAATCCTATGGGCAAACCATTTGAGAAATCTCTTTATATGGCCGTTAATATATCTATTAAAAAAGAACCGAATAAATCTTACAATAATTAATATAGGACTAGATAGAACATCAAACGCAATAAGTCCGACATCAACAATTATATCTATCCAATGATCTATACTAGACCACTCTTTAAATTGTTGCCATTTCTTTTTAGTCCATTTAATCATTAATAAGATATTGGTCCCACACAAAATGCTAACAAGCACATCATTATAATTAGTAAACCTGTAAAATAGTAATTCATAGCTACTACCTCGTTTTTAATAAGTTTTTTAATTTTTCGTACCAATAGATACCACTTTCTCGTAGATTATCATTGGCGTCCCTTAATACTTCTAACCTCTTCACCAATTGTTTTAATTGTTTTTTATCTAACAATTTTTTATGTTCTACAATCTTCTCTAATTTACTTATAACATTGTCAATCTTTATACACGTCAAAGGAGGTACTTTAGGTGCCTTCTTCTTTAGAGAGGATATAGTTATTTTTTTAGGCGTCTTAGCCATAAGCTATTCTCCTTGATCTGCAATGTTCGGGAAAAAAATATAAGATTATATTATAATGTATTATTTATACTCATAACCATAAAATTGAAACTCAGCGTCAAAACGTTCTTTAAACTTTTCTTTGATAAGTGCCATTTCTTCAGGTTTAAAATATACTTTATAATCTAGTGTCTTAAAAGGTACACCATGTTTGTGTGTCTTTAATTCAACGTGGAAACGTTTTTGTAACCAAGCTGTGTCAATGTCTTCTAACCATATCACTTGTGGTTTGTTCTCTTGTTTTTTTAAATCTTTAATAACAACATCATTTAAAAAGCGAATATTATTAACAAACTCTCTAAAACATTTTGCATTAAATTTAAACTGCACATTATATTCTTGTATTGTGCTTTTTAAAATATCTTCATCATAAGGGCCATTTGCTTTAGAAGGTATCAAACCTGTATAACCTTCTTTAGCATTACCCATTTCTTCTGTTGGTGCTGCGTCTAATATACATCTATTAAATAATATACTTAACCAATGCGAAAATATTTTACGTCTTTTTAAAACAAGTAAATCATGGTCTTTATAAAACTCTTTAAACCAAGGCCATATGCTATTGATTTCAGGTATGTGTGCTTTGTGTGCTAATTCAAAACCAAAGGTTCTTAATTCCTCTAATAAAGCGATACGTTCTTTATATGTCTTATTGACAAATCGTTTAATATGTTCTTTATTACTTTTACTTTCCACATTGCTGATATGTTCCACGCTAGTGAAGAACTCGGTATAGAGATTCTTTGGTGGAGGTGTCATTCCAAGTTTTCTCATCTTTTTATGAATATATGCATTCACCCAAGTGCTGCCACTTTTATGAAGCGTAATCAACATAGGGTATTCTTTTTTATATTCAGCAATAGATTCCATATAAGATATTTAGAAAGAGAAAACGCCGCAAGTTTTCAACAAAGCGAGTTAAGAAAAAAGCGAAAAAATTTTAAAGAATATCAAACGTTCCTAATATCATACAAATTAGTACATATACAATATAGGCCAATAGACAGTAACCTACAATACGTTCAGGCCAACTAAACACTAAACGATTCCCCACAACCACAACTACTCGTACTATTAGGATTAGTTATTTTAAATTCAGACTTAAAGGCCGTTTCGTCCCAATCTAATATAGTACCTAACAAATATAACTCATAATCCCTATTAACCAATAGTATATCATTTAATAAGTAATCACCACGTTCTTGTTCATTTGAACACGACCACTCATATTCAAATCCTGCACACCCGCCACCTTTGACGCTTAAACGACAATACTTGCTATTATTGCGTTCTGCGATCCAATGTAACCTGTGTATTGCTGTTTCTGTTAGCTTTAGCATTTCCTCTGGGACTCAACATCACTATGTATAAGATTAATAAACCCTATACACCTACAGCTGCGTCTCCTATAAGTGACCTGTAAAATAAGTTTAATAAATCAATATGCTTATATAACTCATTAATGTCCTGTATAATAACAACTTGTATTGCTAAGCATGTAATAACAAGACTTATCAGAATTATGACC
>Ga0209404_10000826_pt1 | contig 23033 bp, 35 predicted proteins | sample TroAtlMetagenome_2_FD_187447 | JGI IMG/M metagenome (GOLD analysis project Ga0209404, IMG submission 187447) | Marine eukaryotic phytoplankton communities from Atlantic Ocean - Tropical Atlantic ANT8 Metagenome (SPAdes) (version 2) | ecosystem: Environmental > Aquatic > Marine > Oceanic...
TGAACAGAACCATACGCCTAAGGCGGAGTTCTTACATAAAGGAATTGCAGAACGCAATTTTACTAGAACATGGGCATTAGCTGATGAAGTTAAAGTCACAGGTTCTGAATTGAAGGATGGAGTTTTATCTATTTCACTGGTACATGAAATCCCAGAGGAAAAGAAACCTACATCTATTGAAATTAAATAATTAAAAGGAGAAGGCGCTATGGCCAACATACAAATCGTTAAACTTACAACAGGTGAAGACTTAATTGGAGATCTTGAAGAACTCGAAATGGAAAGTAGGCAGTTTTTACTTATAAACAAACCTGCTATTATTATGATCATGCCTCAACCTGGAAGTGAAACAGATTTTACTGTTGGGCTAGCGCCTTACGCTCCATTTGCAAAAGATCATAAAGTACCACTATTTCCAAATCATGTGGTATCTATTTACGACCCTGGTGAAGAAATGCTTAAAACTTATAATGATAAGTTTGGTGTTAAAGAGTCAGGAATTATTAAACCAGACTTTGTTAATAAAAAAGTTTTAAATGAAGCAAAGAACAACCCTAAAGGAAAATAATGTATCAATATAGAATAAACATACACAAAATTATAGATGGAGATACTGTAGATGTGGATATCGACTTGGGCTTCGGAGTATGGCTTAAAAAACAAAGGATCAGGTTATATGGTATCGACACACCGGAAAGTAGAACCCGTGACCTCGACGAAAAACGATATGGACTCATGGCGAAGAAGTTCCTCACAGAACAGATACAAGATGGAGCTATACTCAAAACGAGGCTCGATAAAAAAGGTAAGTATGGAAGGATACTTGGTGAATTTCTTAGTTTAGATGGTAATACAAATATCAATGAACTAATGATTCACAAACATCATGCCGTTTCCTATCACGGCGCAAGTAAAGCAGATATTGCTGAAGGACACTTGAAAAATAGGACCAGAGTTAAAGAAATCTAGTTGACATTAAGTACGAAAGAGTGCATAATGTCTATATTATGTTTAAGGTGTTGTTATGAATTTTTATACTTATGCGAGGCATTACGGAGATAAGATACTTGTCCGTGGTGTTAAGAATGGACAAAGGTACAAAGCGAGACATGACTTTAGACCTACTCTATTCGTTCCATCAGAAAAACAATCAGATTATAAAACTATTTACGGCGAACAAGTTTCGCCTATACAGTTTGAAACGAATAAGGAGGCAACTGCCTTCTTTGACAGATATAAGGATGTTTCTAACTTTCCTATATTTGGACAAAACTACTACGCCTATCAATACATAACCGAGAAATTTCCCGGTACTGTTGAATGGGATGCTAGTAAAATGGCAATCTACTCTATAGATATTGAAACAACATCTGAAGGTGGATTTCCTAATGTAGACTCTCCGAGCGAGAAGGTACTCGTTATTACTTTACAAAATAACAGCACCAAGAAAATAACAACCTTCGGACTCGGGGAGTTTACTCCTTCTAAAGAAACAGAACATTTAGATGTGGAGTGGATAGGCTGTAATGATGAATATACATTACTTAAAACATTCCTTGAATGGTGGGAAGAAAACTGTCCTGATGTCATTACAGGTTGGAACTCTAATCTGTTTGATATGCCATATCTTATTACAAGAACAGAAAGAATATTAGGTGAGGGTGAACATAAAAAATTCTCTCCTTTTGGATTAGTTAACAAACGACCTATTAGGTTTGCTAATCGTGAGATGACAGCATTTGAAATTACAGGTGTTGCACAATTAGATTATTTAGATCTATATAAGAAGTTTACTTATGTTACTCGAGAGTCTTACAAACTAGATTTTATTGCAGAAACAGAACTAGGTAAAAACAAACTAGAGTCTGGTTTTGACACATTTAAAGAATTCTATGACAACGACTGGAACAGGTTTGTTGAATACAATATTATTGATACAGTTATTGTTGACGAACTAGAAGACAAGATGCAACTTATACAGTTAGCTCTTACAATGGCATACGATGCTAAATGTAACTTTGGAGATGTGTTCTCCCCTGTTAGAATCTGGGACTCTTTAATTTACAATTATCTCTGGGAAAGGAAGATTGTTGTAGGACAAGGTGGTGGTAGAAAAGACAGACAAATTGAAGGTGCTTATGTACAAGAACCTGTCCCTGGTAGTTATGAATGGGTATCTAGTTTCGATGCTACAAGTCTATATCCTTCAATTATTATGCAGTACAATATGAGTCCTGAAACTATTGTTCCAGGCTTTAATTATGATGTGAAAGTAGACGATCAACTAGATAGATATAAACTAGATAAACTAGTTGAAAAGAACTATGCTATGGCTGGTAATGGCTCTTGTTATACCCGTGAAAAGAAAGGCTTTATGCCTGAACTAGTACAAACATTCTTTAATGATAGATTAAGATATAAGAAGTTGATGCAGGAGTCTCAGAAGAAGTTCCAGGAGACAGGTGCTAAAGTTTATCAGAATGAGATTGCTAAATACAACAATTTTCAGATGGCTCGTAAGATCCAATTAAACAGTTTATATGGTGCCATGGCAAACCAGTACTTTAGATTCTACGATGATAGGATTGCAGAAGGTATTACAATGTCAGGACAATTAGTTATTCGAGATACTGCTAAGGCTTTAGATAAGTATATGAATAAAGTATGTGGCACAGAAGATGAAGTGTATTCCTTTTATAGTGATACTGACTCTTGTTATGTTACATGCCAGAAAATGGTAGATGAATTTTTCCCTAACAAGGAAACAGATAAGGTTGTAGGTTTGTTAGATCAAATTGCTACAGACAAAATAGAACCTGCTATTGCTCAGGCAATGGCTAGTTTGGCTAAGTATACAAATGCTTATGAAAATAGAATAGATTTTAAGCGTGAGGTTATCGCAGACAAAGGTGTATTTGTTGCTAAGAAAAGATATGCCTTAAATGTTTTAGATGATGAAGGACTAAGACTAAAAGATCCTAAGTTGAAAGTTATGGGTTTAGAAATTGTAAGGTCCTCGACTCCAGCTCCTATTCGTGATAGTTTGAAAGAGGCAGTTCGTTTGGTATTGACTAGTGATGAAGAACACTTACAAACATATATTGCTGAGGCACAGAAAAATTTTAAAACATTATCTGTAGAAGAAATTGCCTTCCCTCGAGGCTGTAACAATTTACAAAAATACACATCTACAGCAGATGTTTATCAGAAAGGCACACCTATACATGTTCGTGGTTCTTTACTGTATAATAAGCTCTTAAAAGATCAAAGTTTGAACCTTAAGTATGAGAAAATACAAGAAGGCGACAAGATTAAGTTCCTTTATTTGAAGGAGCCTAATAGTTTACATGAAAATACTATTGCCTTTGTAACTAAACTTCCTAAGGAGTTTGGTGTGAACAAATATGTAGATTATGATTTAATATTTCAGAAAGCATTTATTGATCCTTTAGAAAACATATTGAAACCTTTAGGATGGAACACAGAGCCACAAGCTACACTAGAGGATTTATTTGGATAATGGATATTATGGCAGGCTGGGCAATGTTTGGAGTATTAATAGTTTCTAATACCATGATGTATGTATTAATAGATGGTTTTTTTGAAGGAGATATTGACGGAGTAAAATATGAAAAATAAAGATGAGAGAGATAGCCACTTCATGTATAGTATATGGAAAAGTGGTTTCAGATGTGGTGGTTGTGTGATACCACTTGTTATTAACGAGCCATGGGCATGGCAAGTATTTTTAGCAGCTTTTTTTGTTGCAGAGATACTAGGAATTATTGAGGAGTTATAATGGGAACTCATGCTTGGAGAAAGAAAGGCGTAAAAGCTAGAAGGGAAGGTGCTTTAGAAAGACTTAAAGCATCTAAATTTACACCAAAAATTGTGCAAGGAAAGGAACGCAATGAAAAGAACTGGACAAAGAAGAAGGAAGAACAAATCGCGACACTTGAATCCAGAATTACAGGGGCATACAATTAAGTTTCAGAAAAAGAAACTTGAAGATCAAGAAAAAGAGATTGAAGAGCAATGGAAAAGAATACAAAAATTGCAATCATTGGATACGGATTCGTAGGTAAAGCTACAGAATATCTTCTAAAGGAAAAATTTGAAGAACCTTTAGATGTTTATATTCAAGATCCTGACTTAGGATATACAGTAGATAATTGGGCAGAAATAGATTACGCATTTATTTGTGTTCCAACTAACCTAAAGAACGGATCTTTAGACACTTCTATTATAGATAAGATACTATCAGAACTTTATATAGGAGTACAACCTATTATTAGGAGTACAATAGGTCCTGATCAAGCTGTTCAATATGCTAATAGAGGATTGATTATAATGCCAGAATTCTTGAGAGAGAAACATTGGAAGGAAGATGTTGATGATGAAAACATTGATCTTTTAATTGGTTGTTATAACTGTGATCCTTTTATAGATTTAATGTCCAGAGGAAATAAATTTGTAAAACAAGTTACACCTGTACAGGCAAGTGCAATAAAAATGCTTAGAAATGCTGCACTGGCAGTTAAAGTAGGATTAGCAAATGACTTCAAAGCAATCTGTGATGTTTATGATACTGACTATCAAGTAATACAGGATTTTTTAGAAGAGGATGCTAACTTAGGAGGAACACATTGGGCTGTTCCTGGTCCTGATGGACTACATGGTTTTGGTGGAACTTGTTTACCAAAAGATTTGACACATGCTTCTTCGCTGTGCTACAATACAAATAACATAATGAAAACAGCTTTGGAAGCTAATAAAAGTAGGAGAAATAATGAGTAATCTATTAGATAAATTACAAAAAAATTCCACGATTAAAGATACAAACATTCTAACTGATTCTAAGTTTTTTAATGATAAAGACTTAATACAGACATCTGTTCCAGCAGTTAATGTTGCTTTAAGTGGTAAATTGGATGGTGGACTTACACCTGGACTAACAGTATTTGCAGGTCCTAGTAAACACTTTAAAACAGCATTTGCTATGCTATTAATTAAGGCACACCAGGAGAAATATCCAGAAGGTGTTGTTTTATTTTATGATAGTGAGTTTGGTGCACCTAAGTCTTATTTTGAGACTTTTGATATTGATACTAGCAAAGTATTACATACACCTATTGCAGACATTGAACAATTAAAACATGATGTGATGCAACAATTAAATGGTGTTGAAAGACAAGATAATATTATGATTGTTGTTGACTCTGTAGGTAACTTAGCTTCTAAGAAAGAAGTAGAAGATGCCTTAGAAGGTAAGAGTGTAGCAGACATGACAAGGGCCAAACAAATGAAGTCCTTATTTAGAATGATTACACCTCATCTAACAATTAAAGATATTCCTGCTATTGTTGTTAACCATACATATAAAGAGATAGGATTGTTTCCTAAAGATGTTGTTAGTGGTGGTACAGGTATTTACTATTCTGCAGATAACATTTTTATTATTGGTAGGCGACAACAAAAGACAGGAACAGAAGTTACAGGTTATGAATTTGTAATTAATGTTGAGAAGTCTAGGTTTGTTAGAGAGAAGTCTAAGATTCCTGTAGAAGTTACATGGGAAAATGGTATTAGCAAATGGTCTGGTTTACTAGACATGGCTATGGCATCTGGACATGTAATTAAACCTAGTAATGGTTGGTATCAGAGAGTTGATATGGACACAGGAGAAGCAGTTGATCCTAAAGTAAGAGCTAAGGATTTAGGTAAAGACTTTTGGTTGCCCGTACTCTCAGATTCTAGATTTGGCGAATGGGTACAGAAAGCTTATACTGTTGGCTCTGTTGAAATGATGGCAGAGGAAATTAGTGAGGAAGACATTGACGCAGAATACGATAAAGTGTGATAGGTGTGAAAAACCTATAGAAGAAAAAGATAAGGCATATTGTTTCCATAGTGAAGATGCTGAGGTGTATATTTGTGCACCTTGTGTGGTAGAAGTTTATAAAGATTTTGTAGAGAACGAAAAGAATGCTTGATACTATTATCCTAGTTAACCTAATAAAAAATGAAAGATATCTGAGAAAGGTTCTACCCTTCCTAAAGGATGATTACTTTTCTGATAACGAACATAAGTTTGCATTTAATGAGATTAAAGGTTATGTAGAAAAATACAACAATGCTCCTACAATGGAAGCTATGTCTGTTGCTTTTGATAAAGGAACAGAAGAGGATATTAAGTTATTACAGACAATATTTGAATATAAACAAGAGCCTCAGGAACTGCAATGGCTCGTAGATGAAACAGAAAAGTTCTGTAAAGATAAGGCAGTATTTAATGCAGTATTAGAAGGTATACAAATTATTGATGGTAAGAAAAAGGATATGACTCCTGATGCTTTGCCTGATATGTTGACTAAAGCATTACAAGTAGGATTTGATACTAATGTAGGCCATGACTTTATAGAAGATGCCGATAAGCGTTTTGACTTTTATCATAGGTTAGAAGAAAAGGTTGCTTTTGATTTAGAAATGTTTAACAAAATTACAGAAGGTGGTTTATCTAATAAGACTCTTAATATAGCATTGGCGGGTACTGGTGTAGGTAAATCCCTATTCATGTGTCATATGGCGTCTGCTAGCATCTCTAAGGGACAAAATGTGTTATATATTACCCTAGAAATGTCAGAAGAACGCATCGCAGAAAGAATAGATGCTAACCTAATGAACATTCCTATTATGGATTTAAAAGACTTATCTAAGCCTATGTTTGATGATAGGATTTCTAAGGTAAATGATAAAATAGAAGGTAGATTAATTGTTAAGGAATATCCTACAGCGTCTGCACATAGTGGACACTTCAAGGCCTTGATAGATGAATTAAAATTAAAAAGGAACTTCCATCCTGATATTGTCTTTATAGACTATCTAAATATATGTACAAGTTCTAGATTCAAACCTGGAAGTAGTGCTAACTCTTATACAATTATTAAGAGTATTGCAGAAGAACTTAGAGGTTTGGCAGTAGAACTAGATGTTCCTATATTTAGTGCTACACAGACAACAAGAGGTGGTTATAACAGCAGTGATGTAGAACTTACAGATACATCTGAGAGTTTTGGACTTCCTGCTACAGCAGACTTGATGTTTGCTATTATTAGTACAGAAGAGTTAGAACAGATGGGACAGCTAATGATTAAACAGTTGAAAAACAGATATGCTGATCCTACAAGAAACAGAAGGTTCATGATTGGTGTGGATAGATCTAAAATGAGATTATATGATTTAGAAGATTCTGCCCAACAGGCCATAACGGATTCAAACATTGATGTTCCTGTATTCGACAGGGCAAGGACAGAGAGTGCATATGATGATCTTAAATTTTAATGGAATAGATTTTGAAGTATTAGATACTGATGTAGCAAAACGCTATGCTAAGTTTCTACAAACTAATCTTGATGAGGCTCAGGAGTTTTACTTTATGGGTGAAACTGCAGAAGTAATTCAAGATGAAATAGACAAAATAGTTTTTATGTTAGGTATGGAACCTACAAAAGATTTGAATAAACTACATGAATTTTTTGCAGACAATGAAAACGATCCTGAAATGTCAAGATTAAATAATCTTATTCATTATCTTGAATTAGTGGAAAATGACTTTCCACCTAGATGGGGATATATGACAAGACCTGGTTCATCTGCAGAAATGGAATTGACTCCAGAAGACTATAAGTATTTTACTATTGAAAGACAACCTGGATGGCTATATATTAATTATGCACATGTAGGTAAACACTTTGCCGAGATTGCTCATACAGCAGATTGGAATATTAAACCTGAACAGTATATACCTCAATACTTGGCTAGACCTAGTTTTCATATATGGTTAGGTGATATGATTAACCCTGAGGAAATACCTCAGTTTAATGGAAAGTTATCTTTTGCTCATAGAAAGTTAAAAGATAGATTAAATTTACCTGCTTTAGACGACCCTGCACTAAGAATAGGCTATATTCCTTTTGCTAAGGTTAAAAGTAGTATAAATACATATGATATTGCAGGACTATTATTTAAGTCCAAATTAAAAAATAAGCATATGGAGTTATTTACAAATGGCTGAAGATTCAACAGTAAATTTAAGTTTAGAAGAATATGAGGCTCTGAAGACAGCAGCAGCCCCGGTAGAAGAGGAACCAGCAGCATCTACAAAACCTTGGTGGAGTGCACCTGATGATAGAGGTTGGATGTGGATTGCACCTGAGTACTTTTCTAGATGGCGTATATTTCCTAGAGCATTTATTAGTATGTACATTTACCTATTATTTAAGGTTGTTACATGGTTCATGGAAATACCTACACCCAATGCAGAACAAGCAGGTTTGGTGTCAGTAATTGTAGGAGCTGGAGCAGCTTGGTTTGGTTTATATGTAAACTCAACCAGCACAGAGCATAAAGAGAAGTAAATGCCTGAGATAGTATTATCAGATTTCTATATTCAGTTCATAGGGTTTTTACTCACCCTCATGGTTGGACTGGCAATTAGAGACTGGGCTACATCTTTTGTTAAAGGTGCTAAGTTTAGATTTAACCCCGCCTTTAAAGAAGGTGATAAAGTAAGATTAGATGGGCAACATGCCTTGATAGTTAAAATTGGAATGAGTGAAACAGTTTTTGGAATATATGGAGATGATGGATATACATGGAGGTATGTTCCAAATGCTAGAATAGAGTTTTTGAAGTTAGAAAAGATAGTTGACCCTGAGTTACATCGGGACACGCAACAAGAGAAGGCACAAAAAATAGTTGACGCTATGCAAAATGCCAAAATTAAAACTAACGGAGAGGAAATTAATAAATTAAAAAATGGAGAGAAGTGATGCCCCCAAAATTCAAAAAGAGCCACAAGGAATGGATTAAAGGTCCAGACGGCAGACCAACAAAAAGAACTAGAATGAAACACTATTATGTAGGACAAACTTCTACAGAAGAATTAATAGAAGCTATTAACAAGGGCAAACCTAAACATAAAAATAAATTTATTAATGAATTAACAAGGCGTGGAGTGAAATTAGTATGGAAAACGAAAGACGAAATAGCGACGGAACAATAGGCGGTGAACAAAAGCCTGGCGCTCTAAAAATATATGATGGAGCATTAAGTCCAGATTTCTGTGATGAACTTATCAAAACATTTGATCTAAATGAAGACAAACATGTACCTCAAGATGATGGTATCATGAAGTTTATCGAATATAACTACACCAGCAACCATCACACAGATGAAGTCCATGGTAGATTAATGGCTCACTTAGGAGAGTTATTCAAACAATACCTCACAGATTTGGGTACAGGACTTCATATCAAATTAGCTGGATTTGAGCAGTTAAGAATTAAAAAGTACACAGCAGATACAGAAGACAAATTTGATGTCCATGTAGATGTTACAGACCACAAAAGTGCTATTCGAGCAGTGGCATTCTTATTCTACTTAAATGACAGCGACGGAAACACAGATTTCCCATTACAAAGATTAGGAGTAGAACCGAAGAAAGGTAGGGTAGTTATATTCCCACCTAACTACGAATACCCTCATATTGGCAATAAATGTACAGGTGAAGACAAATTTATTATGTCAACATACTTACATTATGCCTAAGTAACTGATTTATAACCAAAAAAGATTTAAGAAAATGCTTGACTTATGGTCCACCAGAGTGCATAATAACGGTATATTAAATAAAAAGGTAAGGTAAAAATGAGAACTTGGGAAGAACTATCAGAAAAAGAACAATTACTAACTTATATTAGTGATGTTCATAAGGATGCTTATGGGTTTAGACCTAGAGGCACTTATAATGATTGGTCTGTTCCAGAGCTCAAGAAAGAACTTGATAGTCTATGCGAGGCAGCTAATGAAGAAGCCAAACGCATAGAAACTATGGAGAACGAATCTTGGGTTGAACTCAAAGAACACTTTACCAATTTAGTTAATATGGGAGCAAAGGACTTTAGACAGGCTCTTGAATGGGATATGCAAGCTGAGGATTGTGTACATGAAGGCTGGAAAGATTACGGCTTTTATTGCTACAGTAAGAGGATTGCTTATCGTAAGGAGAGGGTACTGACTAGGTTAGCAGCTTAATTGCTGTTTTGGTCCTATTAGTGGTTGACATTTTGTTCGTAAGAGTGCATAATGTTACTTATAAATTAGAAATGGAGATATGCTGTTATGACAGATCAATTATTTAACTATGCAGGCTATAGCAAGACTGAGTCAGGCCAAACTAAGGCTAGGTTCGGTAATGATATGGTTTCACGCATTAAGAAACTTACGGCTAAGGGTAACCAAGATACTTGGTTCGCTGAATTGCCGGAAGCTATGACCAAGAAGCAAGCGTCAGAGTTTCTACTTGAAAGGGAAGACATTAAGTCCAACTTTGATGTTAGAGACGCTTTGCAGAAGGTCGTATATCGTAATGTACCTAAGTCAACAAGGACTTCTAAAGTCGTTGTTAATGAGGGTGCACAACCTGGCAATACCGCCAACAATAATATGGAGAGCTAATATGGCTAATCGTAAAGTGACCCAAACTCAAAAGGTTCTAAACTTTTTGAATAAAGGGAACAGTTTGAGCAATGCAGTAGCAACGCACAAACTTAAAGTAAATAGACTACCTGCTAAGATTCATGTTCTTAGACAAGCTGGGTATCCTATCTACACCAATACCAATGCAGTAGGTAACCCTACTTACCGTCTTGGTACACCTAGTAGAGCAATGATAGCAGCAGCTTTTAAAGCTGGCGTATCATTTAGCTAAGGCTAGATCAATGGAGCACATTAAGTCGGGAACTAGCGCATGTGCTCCATTACATTTTTTGAGGTTTGGTACACCGAGGTCGTCCGAGGCCAAAGTACCTACTATAAATAAAAGGAGAGAGGGTTGGACCTCATTAAAAACCAAGACTGATAAAAACATATTTGTCCTGGGTACGACAAAAGAAATAAAAGACCCACAGATTTTTGCTCGGATAGCTCAGTTGGTAGAGCAGGGGTTTTGTAAACCTCAGGTCGTAGGTTCAAATCCTATTCCGAGCTCCAGACAACAAACGGAGTATTAAATGGCAGGCGAGGCATATAAAGAAGTAAACATAGGTAAAGAAATGTGTGATGCTTTAGAACAGCAATACAGAGGCAACATAGCCTCAGCAAAAGCTAATGTTAGAGTTTATTTAGAAAACCCAGCAGGTATAGGCGAACATCCAGATGTAGTTCAAGCCCTCGATACACAAATCGCAATTATAGCAGAAAACCAAGAGAAGTTAGATATTCTCAATAGCAGAGCGTTCAATTTTCCAGGAGACAGATATCCCGTTGAATAATATAGACGCAACCTTTGGTAACGAATTTTTTAGAGCAGAGATCTCACCTATAGAGGTGCCAGACGGAATGTTCAAAGTAGAGTTTTTTAGTAAGGACGATTTGATCTTTACAGAATATGTTGGAGATAGAAATATAGCTGTTGATACAGCAAAGACATTCGTTAGACAAAGGGAGAAAGTGCATGGCAAATAATGTATATTCCACTATACAATTTGAAAAAGGTAATAATGAAGCAGAAAGAGAATTCGTAAGAGTTTTTGAATTCATTGAAACCTTTGATGAAAAAGGATTAGAGTTTGCAGACTTTTATCTTACTAATCAGGAAATCGTAGATGAAGAGTTTATGGAGACTTGGGTTGGTCCTCGTAAGGCAGAGATTACAAAGTTCATGGGAACAGAAGTAGAAGTTAAATCATCGTGGATATCTCCTCATAAGTTTTTCGAAGGTTTATTAGAACATTTAAGAGCTACAGATTCAGATGTTGTATTAAGTATGCAATATGAGGATGAGTTCATAAATTTCTGTGGTGTGTATGTTAATGATAAGAATATTGAAGAGTCAGGTACTTGGTTTAAAAAACAATATGATGAGATAGATGATAACCAATTAGACTTCTTAGAGTTCGTAGAGGACATACAGATAGAATGGTTAGATGAATTGTGTTGATTTTGTGTTAATAGTATGTTCGGAGGATATATAATGCGGTTTGTGGAAAAAATGGAGACATATTGTTCACAATCTCCTACTTCTTCTGTTCTTATACATAATGGAGGAAGACTTGAGACTTGTTAAGACGACTTCAACCAAAGGTCAACAGGACGTCAAGATGGAGATGGAGATATGAGGTTAGATTACAAAGATTGTGGCAAAATTGGCATTACATGTAGCACATTTGATTTGTTACATGCAGGACATGTCGTTATGTTAGAAGAGGCCAAAAGACATTGTGATTACCTGATAGCAGCTCTGCAAGTAGATCCTACCCAGGACAGAGATACTAAAAACAAACCTATTCAAAGTATAGTAGAAAGACAAATACAATTAGCTGCTGTGAAGTATGTTGATGAGATAGTTATGTACTCTACAGAATCAGAATTAGAAGATTTATTCCTTACACTACCTTTAAATATTAGAATACTAGGTACTGAATATAGGGACAAAGAGTTTACAGCTAAACAAATATGTTTGGACCGTAATATTGAATTGTTTTACAATGTCAGAGATCACTCGTTCTCGAGTACAAGTCTCAGACAAAGAATACAATCCAATGAAATTGAAAAAATAACTGGTTACACAGATGCAGTAATGCCTGAGGTGATAGCCGCTAACAAAAAGAGGAATGATGATGATGAAGAACGAGACAACAGCGATTCGTAGAGTGGTTAATTGTTTAAATGCTGAAAAAAGAGCTTTACATGGTGAATTCAAAAGCTATTGGAAACATACAGCACAAAAGATTGCTTCTGCTAATGATATTGATATAAGTAAAGTAAAAGATAATTTGGAGTTATATAATGCCGAAGTTAAAAGCAGTAGCGTCCACTAGAATTTGGGAGTCTAAAGGCGAAAGTCCAGACTTTCCTATGTGGCAACCTGTAGGTTCTAATGAATATATTATTGGCTACCTGGAAATAGCTGAAGATGAGGAACCTTCAATTAGGGCAGTAGGGGGTATGATAGAAAAACTTAGTCATATCCTAGAAGGTAGATTGACACCCAAAGTCGTGGAAATATATACAGGCTTTGATTTGTATGACGAGAACAGTCTAACTCACAACGAACAATTTCAACTTAATCAGGGAGACCAAATTGACTTCCCAGCAGAAGACATCACCAAAATCAAGGGAGAAGACTAGGGTAACTTTAGGCTACACCTATTTCGATAATCCCGATTATTTAACTCGCCAGCTAGAGTTATGGAAAACATATCCTGCTGGTGTAGATATTTTTGTTGTAGATGATGGCTCAGAAATGTATCCTGCAATAGATATTTTAAAATACTACGAACCAGAACATTTTCAACCTACTTTACAACTATGGAAAGTTACAAGGGACTTAGGTTTTAATTCCCATGGTTGTAGAAATTTAATAGCAAAGTATTCCACAACAGATCCTATCCAATTCCTTGATATGGATATGTTCCTGCCAGCAGGACAAATTGCTGCACTTAAAAAAATTATAGTGAAAGAAGATGTTACATATCATCATAGATGCTACTTACATAGACTCCAAACTATTTGGGATCACCCAGGACACATGAATTGTTTTTTGATACATAAAGACACATATAATAAAAATAAAGGCTATGATGAGTCTTTTACAGGACATCATTATGGTGATAGAGAGTTTTTAGAAAGATTATATGCTAATGGTGTGGAGAAGGCAAAAACAAATCTTGTAATGGAATTACACGGCCAACCTAGACATGGTATTGTAACCGGGAAAGTAAATAAGACAGAATATATGGATGAAGACACCTTTCTGGCACCATTACCCATTCCAGAAGTTGGAAAATTAAGAGGAACAAAAAAGCAACGGTTAGACTTTCCGTTTGTTAAGATATTATAAATACTGTTATGCGCTTTACTGAATTTTTAAAAGAAGATAAAGAAGAAGATAAACTGAAGCATCTAGAGCATGTGGAGGATCATGTAATCCATGCTGGACACAAAGGCTTTGGACATGCGTTTCATACAATTAATGATGTACATAATGATCTACAAGGTAAAGGCAAATCTCAGACACAAACAACTATTAAATATGATGGAAGTCCTAGTGTTGTATTTGGCAAACACCCAGAGAACGGAAAGTTCTTTGTAGCATCCAAATCAGCATTTAATAAAAATCCAAAGATTAATCATACACACGAAGATATAGATGCTAATCATGGACATGCTCCTGGACTTGTATCCAAATTAAAAGCAGCTCTAGATCACGCACATAAAATTAAACCTAATGGTGTATATCAAGCAGATATAATGCACGCTGGAGATGTTAAAAAGAAAAATGATAGGGTAGAATTTACACCACAATTAATTACATATCACGCACCACATGATTCAGAACATGGTAAGGCAGCTTCTAAGGCCAAGTTAGGATTGGCAATACATACAGAATACGAAGGCAAATCTATAGCAGATATGAAAGCAAAACACGGTGCTATTGATAATGAACAGTTCACAAAGCATAAAGATGTGCATCTTATGAGTGCTAACCATGATACAAGTACACATAGGTATAGCCTAGAAGATCGTAAACAAGTAGATCATCACTTAGAACAAGCAGTGGCACACTTTAAAAACACACCAAAAGATCACCATGAGACTGTTGGTAAACATGCTACAGCCTTAAAGACTTACATTAACCACACAGTAAGAACAGGCGAACAACATTCACACGAGGGGTTCGTAGCACATCACAGCGCCTCACATCAGAAGAAGATAGATAAAGTTAAAACAGATGTTGCTAAAGCAAGACATCAAACTACTATGGATAACACTATAGGACATATAAATAAGAATAAGGAACACTTTGAAGGCCCTATGAATATGCACAAACATCTTCAAGCGGCAAAGAATATAATTACAAACACAATGTCTCAGAAGTCACAATGGGGGCATGAGATAGACGGAGCTAAAACTAAACCAGAAGGTTTTGTTGCCATACGAAATGGTAGACCTTCTAAGTTCGTAGACAGGAAGGAGTTTAGTGCGCTAAACTTTAATAAAAATGACAACAGATAATATAGTAACAATTACAGAAAAGGCAGAAGGTTTTCTAGCTGATTTATTACAAAATGCAGAACAACCTATGGACATTAAATTGGAAGTAGCAAAGCCTGGCACAATCGTTGCAGAAACTATGTTATCTTATCTCCCTAAAGGAGAAGAATTTAGAACAGATGCTATACAAACATACAAAACTTTTAAATTATATATAGGGAAAGGTAGTGGTAAGTTTTTAGTAGACACAAAAATAGATTATGATACAGATAATTTTGGAGGACAATTAACAATTAAGTCTCCAAATTCTAAAACACCACAGATATCTGATGATTCGCCAATAGAGGAAAAGATTAGTTATGTATTACAAACTGAAGTTAATCCTATGTTAGCATCTCATGGTGGGCATGTTACTTTACATGAACTCACAGAAGATAAAAAAGTGGTAGTGCAATTTGGCGGTGGTTGCCAAGGTTGCCAGGGTGTAGACTTCACAATGATGTCTATGGTAGATAACAATTTAAGAGAGAAGTTTCCTGAGATAACTGAAGTAATAGATGTTACAGACCACAGTTATACAGCAAACGCTTATTACTAAGGAGGCCGAACATGAGTAAATGTAAATGTTGTGAATGTTGCTCTTGCACTTGTTGCGGTTAGATAATGGCAGAAGATAAACACATAGTCTTTTCATACGGTAGGATGAATCCTCCAACTGCTGGCCATAGTAAAGTAGTTGATAAGGTTAAATCACATGCCGATAAAATAGGTGCTAACCACGCAGTTATTGTTAGTCACTCTCAGAAACCTAAAACAGATCCTTTACATCACGAACACAAAAAAGAATATTTAAGACATGTTCATCCTGATGTAAATTTTGAACATTCTACAAAAGAACACCCACACTTTTTAGCACAACTTAAAAAGTTTCATCAAGAAGGACATACACACGCAACAATGGTTGTGGGTAGTGATAGAGTAAAACAGTTTAAAGCTCTAGCACACAAATACAACGGAAAAGAATATAATTATAAAAAGATACACATCTTATCTGCAGGACAAAGAGACCCTGATGCAGAAGGAGTAGCAGGAATTAGTGGAACAAAGATGAGAAATCATGCTAGTGGTAATGACTACAAATCTTTTAAAGCAGGATTACATCCTAACCATTCAGACGATCATGCTAAGAAGTTATTTAAAGCAACAAGACAGGGTATGAATTTACAAAAAGAGGAGAGGGGAATGTTAGATTTCAAAACATTCTTAACAGAAGAATGCTAATATTAACTAGACTAGCTATAGCATGTGTAACAGCAGTATTTGGAAACGCATTTAGTAAGTGGTTTCTTAATACAAAAGTTGGTGGGTGGTTCCAAAGAAAAATAAACAGTTTAATGGAGTTTCTGGCAAATAGATATGATATAGAGATTGCCAAAAAAGAAGCTAAATGGAGAGCAGACTATCCAATGTTAGCCAAAAGAATAGACAACATAGAGTCTAAACTAGAAGGCTATGAAGATTGGAAGAAGGTTTTAGATGAGTAAAATATTGATGGGTATTATTGTAGCAATGGTTCTTGCCTTTGGTACATACTACTGGCTGACTGAAAAGAGACTTGCAGTTTTAACTGAAAACAATGCTAAGTTATCTATAGCAGCTACAACAAATCAACAAACAATAGATAAATTAACAACAGATTTCCAACAACAACAAGAACTTAATACAGAACTAAACATAAAGCTAAAAGCCTCTGAGGCATACGGCGATAATTTAGCTAAAAAATTAAGAGAACATGATTTAACAATGCTAACCCTAAAAAAACCTGGGTTAATCGAACGGAGAGTGAATAGTGCAACACAAAAGATTCTTAACGATCTCGAGTCTAGTACTGCTACTATTGATTAGTAGCGGTTGTAGTCTTATACCTAAAGAAGTACAGGTACAAACTAAATTCGTAGAAAAACAAATACCAATACAAGGACATCCTAAAGGTTTGACAATGTATCCTATACAGTTCTATGCTGTAACAGAGGAAAACTTTGAAGAGTTTAAAGAGAAATTTGAGAAAGAAAATGCAGATTTAGTTTATTTTGCATTAAGTGTTCCTGATTATGAGAACTTATCACTCAATATAGGCGAACTAAAGCGATATATTGAACAACAAAAGACAATAATTATATATTACGAACAATCTATTACTGGAGTTAAAGCAGAAATAGTTTTGGAAGACGACAAAGCCAAAGACTAATCTTGTATAAATAAGAGTATGAAGACATTCTCAGAAGTCAGAAAAATGTATGATGGTGGCCGAGCAGCTAAGACAGGCTGGGATTGTGGCGACTGTGGTGCAGAGAAAAACCGTAGCGATCAATGTAGATCCTGTGGTTCACCAGCGAGATACCATAGAAAACCAGTATCAGAGGATTTAGCTTCTGGCAGACCTTTAAAGAAACCAGTATCAAGTAATTTGCTAAAACAAAGAGCTAAAGAGAACGAAAAAGCATTGGCATCAGGTTTTATGAAACTTACACCTAAAGAAAGAGCTAAAGAATCTAAAAGACTATCTGAAGATTACAGCGATCATAAGAAAAACAAATATGAACTTTATAGCGATGACAAAACAGGCCATCCAAACAAAAAAGCACATGATGATATCCATAAAGCTGTAACGCATCCTTCAGGAGATCTTAAACATGTAGACGCTGCTATGAAGAAACATGAAAAACATGGCGCTTCAGATACAGCTTCAAGAGAACAAATACACAAACACTTCACAAAACACCATGCAGATAAAGAAGGTAAGACATGGCATTTTAAAGAAGCTACAGCAGCAGAAGTATTAAAGAAAAGATATTCTTCCGATCACCCAGACGATAATCCTCATAACCAGAAAAGAATTAAAAGTCCTGATGGTTCAAAAATGAAAACTTATAAATTCCACCCAGGTGCCAAGGTAACTGACGGTGGTGAATGGTCTAAGAAAGGCAAAATGAAAGCTTTAAAGAAACAAATTAAAAGACGCCCTGAACAATATGGAGTAACAGAATCATCCGGTGATAATTACAATCCAGAAATTTCATCTAAAAGAACAAAAGAAAAACTTAAGAAGGCTGGACTACCACCTGAGTCTCCTAAAGTAATGGAAGCTAAGAAACCTATAGTACATTTTAAAGGCAAAGATAGTCTTAAAATGGTTAAGATTAAATACAACAAACCTATTAAAACAAAAGTAACAGACATTGGACCTGGCGGAAAAGAAGTAGTTAGAAAAGATTGGTCTGAAGGAATAGAAAGAGATCCTAAGTCTAATTCATTTAATAGAACAAAATCTAAAACATCTACAGTAAAAGTTGGACAAAAAAGAGATAAGAAATCAGGAAAGATGGTTGATGTAATGGGAACATCTACAGCACCACAAGGGTTTCCTAAACTTAGAGAAGAACAAATAAGAGTAGTAGAATCATTAGGTATGTTAGTATCAAGAGGAATGAAGAAGGTTCAAAGAATGGCAGACGATGTAGCACAGAAAGTTGATGCTTATGACAAGTCTACAAAAGGAGCCATGTCTAAAACTTACAATCCTGTTTCAGGTAAAAACATTGCTAAAAGAATTAAGCAAGTTAAAACATCGCAAAAAAAAAGATTAACATAGACCATTTCGATGGTAGCGTTCTAAAGTCAGCAGGCCAGCAGACTGAAGCATCCCACAATAAATTTAGTTTAAGAGGAACACAAGACGGTCCTTTAGGTTCTTTACCAAAAGGAACTAGAGCTATTGGAAGTAGAACTAAAAAGAACAAACTAACTGAAGACGAAAGATATGATCCTACTCCAGGCGGTATGGAATGGGGCACACCTCAAGGCACAGACTATTTTAAATCAATGACACCAGGCGAAGGTAAGGAAAGAGAAAAACCTTTAAAGCCTTTAAACATTAAAGCAAGAAAACCTGAAGATGAGAAGGGTGTTAAAGTTACAGAAGGAATACGCCAACAATTTGAACCAGAATACTCAGAAGCTAAAAGACGAGTAGGCAATAAAATTAGAGGCAAGCTAGGACTTAAAAAGAAACCTGAATTAAATTGGAAAAAAGATGCAGGCATTTCAGAAGGTGTTGTTGGCGGTGCAATAGGCGGAGCAATAGGTGGTTATGCAGGTGGATTTGGTGGTGCAGTAAAAGGTGCCAAGATAGGTTCAGCAGTAGGTGACGCAGCAGCAGTAGGTGCAGCTGCTTATGGTACATATAAAGTAGGTAAGGGTGTATATAAAGCAGGCAAAGGCGCTGCCAATATAGGTAAAAGAATTAAAAACAAACTTTCAAAGCCTAAAAAAGTAAATGAAGATATAGATCTATCCTCTATAGAAGATAAACAAGCAGATCATAGTAAACACCAATATCCTATTAATAACGAAATAGAAACATTTGATAAAGGTGATAAAGACCATTGGCTTACAGGTAAAGATGGCGAATGGTATATCGAAGCAGACGATGTTAAAGAGTTAGAAAAAGAAGTAGAAAACTTTACATTTGATAAAGCAGTAGACATGGGTTTATATGATGAAGAAGAACTAACCTATGACGATTTTGATGGAGACGCTCTTAACGATATAGAAATTACTGAGGCATTATCAGTACAGGGTCGTTTAAAAAGAAGATTCCATGCTAGAAGAAACAAAGCTAAATTAAAAGTAGCTAGGCGTATTGCATTACGAAGAGGTTCTACTCCAGACAGATTAAAAAGAAGAGCTACCAGGGGTGCAAGGCTTATGGTATATAAAAGACTACTTAGAGGAAGAGATAGAAGTAGCTTACCACCAGCAGAGAAAGCTAGGGTAGAGAGAATGATTACTAGGTTCCAACCATTAGTTAATCGTATATCTATTAAACTATTACCTCAGATGAGAAGAAATGAAATTAAACGACTAACAGGGAGGAGCAAGTTAAAAGCTAAAAAGAGTAAGAAGTTTAGACCAGCTAAAGCAGTTAAGTCAGCATCTAGCAAAAAGACAAAACGATTTAAGGTAGCAGGTAAAGCTAAGTATAAAGCTCCTAAGAGAAAAGCGTTTAAATCTAAAATTAAATCTGGCACACCGACAACAAAGAAAGCAAGTAAGGCATACAAAGCATTTAGTTATTCAGTAGGTTAATATTATGAACAGTAAGCCTTTCTTAAAAGGGCTTCAGGATCAAGTAAAGGATTTTGTTCTTGATCTTAGAAATCTCACAGAATTTGATCCCAATCAGGTAAGTCAACTATCACATCTACAACCATATGGTATATTAAAACCCGATCACCATAAAGGTATATCACATTCAATTAATAAATTCTTTCCATTTGAAGATCATGAATGGAATTATGAGATTAATGAATACAATTTCAGAGACAATTTTCCTTTAGATGCTAAAATAAAAATAGCAGTATTTGGTTGTAGCGCAACCATGGGAACAGGTGTAGATAAAACATATTCAGCAATATTACAAGATATGTTACCACCTTTATATGGTGTATTTAATTTTGCTACGGCTGGTAATCATATTATATCGATGTACAAAAAATTTGTTGCAGTAACAAACTGCATGGATATTGATACAGCTGTTATGACATTCCCTCATATGAAGTTAATGGCTATGCGAGATAATCAGTTTAAAGTATTATCTTCATTAACTAGAGTAGAGCCACATACAGAGGAGTGGATGCAATTAATGACAAATTTAGATCAAAAAGAGTATGATTCTTTACATAAAGAAATCACACAGGGGCAAAAAGAAGTCAAATTAAAATTAATGCTATTGAAGTATATAGATGGCATGTTAAGAATTGCTAAACAAAAGAATATAGATTTAATATTTGGAGGATGGGACTCTGACTTATATTTTAGTATAAGTAAGGAGTATCCTACCCTTACGCTACCTAAATGGGAATGGGCAGACTTTGCACATAAGGCTGATCACCCTGGCATACAAGCACATAAAGACTATGCTACCTACATACATAATAAAATGTTTGAATAGACTAGTTGATTTGTATAAATACCAGTATAACTTAAAAGAAGAGTATTATGGCATACGATAAGAAAAGACTAGACACTCTAATTAGGCAAGGAATGATGCCGGCAAAGTCATTACCCATTTTACATAGGGCATTGGACAAACTAAAAGGCGGACAAACTTTAACACCTTATGAGAGAGAAGGTATTTCTAAATTAATGGATAAAGTAATGGGTTTCCAATTTGGAGATGATATTACATATAACCGTGCTAGACTACATACTCAAAAAACTAGATATCAAACCGAGGAGCTAACAGTGGCAGAAAATAAAGAAGGGGAAATAATCGTTCATGACGGTTCTGAAGATTCAGACGAAGCTAAGAAAGAGAAGAAAGTCAAAAAGAATGCCAAATCTAAGAACGCACCCGAAGACAACAATGGCGAAGAAGTGAAAGAGGCAGTAGCTAATAGACCTTCTGATAAACAAGAAGGAGATAAAGAATCTCCTAAACAGGGCGGTTCAGAAAAACCTAAAATTGATGAACCTAATATTAAACAAGATTCCAAACCTTCAATCAAAGAAGGATTATCTTCAAGAGAAGAAGATGAAGAAAGATTTAAGAAGCTAGCAAGAAAGAAAAAAGGTCTTGTAAGTTCTAAAGCAGTGGCAAAAGAAAAAGAAAAGGCTGGTATTAAGGAAGATCTTTTAAAGTTTAATACACTTTATAAAGAAAACTTAGAAACTGCATTGGCTAACAATAAAGTGGACAATGTTAGAGATGTCCCAGAGTCTATTAAAGCAGATCTTTTCAAACATGTAGAAGAAGCCACATATTCAGACAAACAAATTAAAATGGCTAAGGGTATTGCTTTTGACAAACGCTATAAAGGCGGTAACATGACAGGCGCTGCTAAACAAATGGAAAAGATTAAGAAAGGACTTTCAGATCATCCAAAAGTTTCAAACGCACTTAGACAAGCCAATGAAGAATTAGAACAACCATTAGATGAAGGCTCACTTAAAGATTACGCCTTAGGACATGGTTATTTTGATAATTCAAGTGAAGGCAAAGCAAAAAGAGCCGATAAGGACTGGTTATCTAAACAAGCAGGTAGTAAGAAAACTCTTTCTTATGCTAAGAAAAAGAAACCTGTAGTTAAAGAAGAAGAGGATACTAAGGAATTACCAAAGACTCCTAACCAAGCAGTCAGAGATGTTCATAGAACTGTAGCTGATGTACTTGCCGGTAGAACAATAGAAGTTTCAGACGAACCTCTAGTAGTAGATCCTAATGTAGAACTACAAGCAGAGTTGGATGCAACTGTTAATGTACAAGAAGGCGCCAGAGAAGACGCTATGAGAGACATTAAGAGAGATAAAGGCCATGGATTAGCTCCTGTTAAAAAGGACCCTAAGCCAGGCAAATCTAAGCATGACGGTTCAGAGAATAAAGGCCCAGACCATATAGTAGCACAATTAAGAAAAGCTATTAGTTTAGGCGATAAACATGATGGTGTTAAGTTCCAAGATGGAAAAACACACAAAGTTAAGGCATCACATGCACATAAATTTTTAAACAAATATATGTCAGGTAAGCCAGCAGATAAAGAGAAAATGCAGTCTCATGGACATGCGTCTCATGACAATTTTAAAACACACATAGATTAATAGGAGAAAAATATGTCAAATTGGGGAGCAACTGACGCGGACGAAAGTAAGCCTAAGTATCTTACTACCGCTCAGAAAAAAGAAGTATATGCTAACGCCAGTGGATGGGTTGTTGAAGCAGGTTCTACTATGACAGGAAATGGCCGTACAGGCGCTGATCCAGAAGTTCTAGTAGCCATGTCTTCTCTTACAACTAACCTAGGTGTAGCAGATATTACACAAATTGAATGGGTTACAACAGCAGCAGATAAGTCAGCAGGCTTTACGCTTTCAGCTATTGTAGGATTCAATGAAGAAGTAGATGTAACAGGAACACC
>Ga0209404_10000827_pt1 | contig 23033 bp, 37 predicted proteins | sample TroAtlMetagenome_2_FD_187447 | JGI IMG/M metagenome (GOLD analysis project Ga0209404, IMG submission 187447) | Marine eukaryotic phytoplankton communities from Atlantic Ocean - Tropical Atlantic ANT8 Metagenome (SPAdes) (version 2) | ecosystem: Environmental > Aquatic > Marine > Oceanic...
GATTATATCATTAACACACATAGCAACTAAATCAATTCCTATGGTTGTATAATCTCCAGCAGCTTCAGCAATATTAATTTTAGTTCCTACACCATCAGTTCCAGACACTAAAATAGGTTCCTCATATCCTTGAGGAACCTGAAACATACCACCAAATCCATGATTAGTAATTGGAATAGACTTTGCAAACTTATTACCAGCATCTATATCAACACCAGCAGTTTTGTAATCTAATACAATTCCCTCTTTCTTAAAATCAAGAGGTTCAAAATCACTAAACTTTGCCATAATCAAGTTATAATATTTGTGGTAGATTCCTATCGCCGCTAGTCCTGAATCTACCTAAGGGAACTACCGCAGTCAGTATTTCTCTGACTCTTATATTATACCACAGCTTTTGGTTTTTGGGTCTTACGTTTAGGAACTCGTTTGAGATCACTAATAGCATTTTTAATAATGCTGAATGGACTAGTTAGTTTCATGATCTGTACCTCCTAAGTAAGTTTTACGAGCATGATGCTCTGGTACAATCTTCGTCAATTCTACAGATAAGAGTCCATCTTCAAACTTGACGGATCGAATCTCCGTATCGTCTGAGAGCGTCCAAATTCGTTTGAAACTACGTTGGGCCAATCCTTTGTGGACAAACGATCCATTATCTTCCGATTCTTTTTTTGTGCCTTCCACAAATAGTTTTCCAAACTCCGTGAAGACTTGTAACTCATCTTTCTTGAAACCTGCAAGGGCGATTTCGAGTTTCGATTCATGATTATTTAATTGTATTAAATTGTATGGTGGATAATTTGATTGTGGGAAATCTGAATTAAAAAAACGATCCAGATAATCATCCATCCCAATTCCATGCTTTGAAATCTTATCCATTAGTTCTGGAAGATTTGCAGCATGATAACGTTGTAGTGCGTTCATGGTTCTCCTTTAAAAGCGAGTGTAAATTGTGTACCCTTACGGCGTACACTACTATTTAACCATAAAGCACTAAAAAAGGGGATGTTGTATCCCCTACCTATTTATTCGGTTTCACTCAAATAAAGAATGCTTTGAAGTGCCAGCATTATCATTAGATATGTTTCCTATACCAACCTCTTCGGTTTCCTCTAATTCATAACTCCAATCTTCTACCACAGTATTTGCTAACATCAAATCACTGAGAGTATATAACTCTTTCTCTGCAGTTTCTCTATCCTCTGCTTCAAACCAAAAATCAATACACTTACCAATCCTTAATAGATTTGGTTTAAGATTGGGAGAAATTCTCTGAACATTATTCATTACCGCATTACCAGCAGCATCAGATACAGATCCTCTCAACTTCACAAATACTGTTGCTTTAAATCTCATAGGTTCAAATTAAATGATACGATTGTTCTAGGGATATCACTATTACTAGGTTGAGTAGAATGTGCTATCGCTGAAGGAAAGAATATTATATCACCTTCAACAATTTCTTGGGGTATTGTTATATTCATGTCACCATTTATAAAATTTAAAAATGGACAATAAAAAATAGTAGGTGTATGAACTGCTTCATCATATTCAACATAACATACCACACTATACCCAACTGGTCCATGATTATGAATAGTATGGTATTCAGATTGAACACCTCTTTCAAACCAAGAATTTCTTATAGTACAAGGACCAATATTTAATGCTTGACGAAACTCTTTTATCTCTTCTTCAAATATCTTTCCAAGTTTCCTATTATGCATTCCTGCTTTACTAGGATTATTAGCCTGATATCCAAAATCAGACCTAATAGTATCTGAATTACCATTAGATCCAATACTTAATAAGTGTTCTTCATTTAAGATATTGAGTAATTGTTCTTTTTTATATTCCCAATCATTAGATTGAAGATGGCAAAAGGGAACATAAAATAATGGATTTGTATTAACTAACATTCTTTTTAATTGTGTGGGGTGGGAGGTTGGGTTTCTGTATTACCAACAAAGAACGGGCATTACTACAGTAGTAAATTTTACGTCCTTGCCTGAGACCCGACTGGTAAGTCGATTCTTCCGAAGAAGCAGCACCACCTGTGTCTCGTCACCTTAACCAGCTATATGCCAGAAAGTTTATTCAGTCACTCCCCGTTGAACCCGTCGATTCAACAAAGGTATTATAGCATAAAAAAAGAGAGTGTCAACTCTCTTCTTCCGATTCAACTTTCTTTTTCTTAGCACCAATATTGTATTTGGTTTCTAAAATCCACTCACCCTTATCCTTATACGATAAAACCTTAATCTGATTAAGTGGAGCAATGTCTTGGATCTTATCAGCATCTACAACACCAACCAATCCCCAATCAGCAAGCAACTGAGCAATACGGTTCCTACGCTGAACATCATTAGAAGTAAGGTTAGCGTGTTTCCCATCAAGTGCGAAAAGCTCTTTAAAATGGACAAGAAAATACCTACCTTGCTTGTGTAGTATATGACATGATTGATATATCTTCTTCTCTTTTCGGGATGCTACCCCAATTCTTGTGAGAGTTTCTCTTACTTTTAAGAAATCGTCTGGCTCGTTCAGAGTCACTTCTACCATTTGATCTTGCGACCAATTCACTTCGGGTTCTTTAACCACACTCATTGCTTTCCTCCAGTTTCAAATTTTAATCTTATAAAATTAAGTTGTTCTTTTGTTAGGATTTTCAAAGCCTGCTGTGCTTTTTCATTACTATAACCATAGTAACGCTTTACATAATCAAGATCTTTGATTTTATCTTTACGGAGCCAAGGAGAGAATCTCTTCTTAGATCGTAAACTATTTAGATAAAAATCATATTGCATCCTCTTAGGTAAAAATGCATACTGATTCATCTCATTAGCAAACATTACAGAATCAAGATGTCCTGAATAAATGCGATTAATTATATAAGGAGCATAGTCCTTTTCTACAGAAGGATCTTCATCAATCAGATTCTTCTTTGTTTGGTTAATTGAGTTTAACCACTCTTTCAATTCAGTCATTATCAGGAAATGTGTAGGGATTTTCTTCTGCATACTTAGCAGCCGCTGCTACCTTTCTATTATGACTCCAATAATCATACTTGATATAAAGTTTATATGGAAGACAAAGACATTTTTGAGTAAACCATTCTGCCCAAAGGAATGCTACTATTATAGCATCAACTGGATCTTTTGGTATTTTTAAATCCATAACTTATATGCTAAAGAAATTCTGAGTCCGTTAAACCATCTATGTGGTGCATCTGCATAATGTTTAATTCTACCTAAAAATAAAACTGCTCTATTTGCTTTATGCTCTACTACTCTAACGACTTCATCACTTTCATTCATAAACATCAAATGACCTTGCCAATTAGTATCCCATACTGGTGATGGGTAATATAAAAATGTCAAATCACCATCATCATAATGAGGTGTTCCATATTGACCAGCAGTTTGACCATTAGCATATATCCGTTCAACACCTTTAAATTCTCTATCTAATTTATTACATATTTTTTTATAAAGATATTCACTAAAATATTCTTCATTTTCAAGACCTTCATAGTGCCAAAATATCTCAGGTTTTCCAGGATTGTTCCCACTTATCCCCCAATTGGGTCTCATCAATTTAGAATAAACTTCATTCTGCGTATCTTCATCAAAGAAATCATCATATACTTCAATCATTTTGTAAGTTCTTTAATTTTATCTCTCCAATACTCCCTATCAGAATCAGTTATCCAAGGAGAATGAACCATTATATGTGAATGTTGTAACCATTGTTCTTTAGTCCAATCTTTCTTTGGACTTTTAGGACCAACATAATCTTTAAGACTCATCGTGCTTATGGGTTAACTTTCCAGACATCTCATAAGCATCTTTATTTCCACCGTGACCGTGGGCAATACCCAATTCATGCATCTTAGCATGTTCATCAATAGAATCTCTTAATTCTGTGCCACCTGGTCCAAAAGTAAGATATATTGCCCAACCAACAAGGAAGAACAAAAGACCAATAATAACATAAAGTACAATCATCTTCTATTTCCTCGTAGTAATAATAATTCGATCATTCTCATAATCAGCAGAAAATGTAAGTTCTACATCATGTGCCCACATTAACTCTTCATACAAAGCATTAAGACGTTCCATATCCTGATAAAGATCATTAATATGTCGTTCCTCATCCATTAGAAGATACCTCTGGTAATTGATAATTGAATAACAATAACTCCTTTCTACCCTGCTGTTCTTTCATATAATCCCCAACAGAACGCATAGTATAAGTCAAATTAAACTCACTGGCACTCCAGTCTTTGAATCTATCTTTAACTAACTGATCAGAATTATAACTAATTAGCATTTTTATATTGTTATGCTCATCACAATCAGCAGCAAATTTGTCGTGATCAAAACTTTTATGCATAGATCCACTCTTTCCATAAAGGTTATCCTTAATATCATAAGGAGGATCTAAGTACATAAAAAGACCATCATGAATATCTGTTCTAAAACAATATTCATAAGAATACTGATTGATATGCCAATGTGAAATTATCTCTGAATATTCTGGTAACTTTTCAATTCCCCTCATAGAGAAATTAGAATCACTTGCCTGTGGTGAAAATGAAGACGACTCAGTAAGACCTGAGAAACTACACTTATTAACAACATAAAAAGCAACTGCTCTATCTAAATCAGTCTTTGTTCTGTCATTAATAATATCCTTCATCTCTGCAAATAAACATCTTGCAGAATCTTGATTACAATGAGCAATCTTAAGACTAACCAATTCCTTAGTTAATTCATCACCAAACATCTGAAGATTGCTCCAGAAGTTCATTAAGGGTTCATACAGATCATTAACAGTAATCTTTAAATGTGGATACAGTTTACTAACATGTATCGCAACACTTCCACCACCTAAAAATGGTTCACGAAATTCTACATACTCCCTAAGATCTGGGAAGAATTGCCCCATCTTAGTACAGGCACGAGATTTACCACCAGGATATCTAAGTGGAGTCTTAAGTCCCTTTTTACTCATAATATAATTCTAATTGAAGTTCTGTTTCAAACTTATTGAAGGTTGTATCATGAAAATTACAATATTCATTAAAAGTAATCTTCATCTCCTTATGGGTTAGTTTACAATGTTTTGCTGCTTTTGGCAAGTTCCATTTAGCAGAAAATAACATTTCCATAGATTCTCTAGTCTCTGGTCTCATGAATAGGTTATAACAACAGTAACTCGTCTCTCTTGTGGTGCTGGTTGATGTACAGAGTGATATAAACCATCAAAGGTTACAACATCATCTTCTACAGGTTTATATCTTTGTAGAGAATCATTCTCATCATAAACATCAATCTCACCATCAGCAAAAGAATTCAAATAAATCAAACAATTTTTATGATCCCAATTGTAATGATCTACATGTGGGGGACTTGGTCTACCATCATAATAATGAATTTGATTAACTACACACCTATAAATCTGATTATATTCAATTTCATTATAGGAAAATATTTGTCGTATAACCTGAAATGCAATATCAGCATATTTAGATTCTACAATTGGAATTAGAAATTCTTCTTTAGCATCTGGAGATGCAACAATAGGATGTTGATACATTGGAATGTTAGAAAAACCTTCCTGATCAGCATCTGGATTAGTAGAGTGCTCCAAATACTTCCACATAAAATTCATGGAAAGTATTTCTTTCTTAAATATATTATATTCTCTAGTCTTAGGATTTTTTAATTTCCTAATAATATCGGTTGCCATTATAATCCTTACCAACTTCTACTTCAATAGTATCAAATATTCTACCTAAAGCACTAGCAAAAGCTCTATATCCAGAACCAACATACAATTGACCTGCTACTACAGAAAATGTTGCAACACCCCAAAAGATATAATAAAATCTAGACTTAACTTGTGCTCTCTGCTTCTCTTTTGTGATCATTTTCTATTCTCCAATGTTCAATTAATACGTTTAATTCACTGATTCGTTCTTCAGCTACTCTGATCTTCTCCTCAAGATTTGTTTCCTTCATTAAAGACCTACTTTTATTTTCATAGGATTAACTACTTCAACTTGCACGGGTTTGCTAAGAATATTAGCAAGTTTATGATATGCTACAGCAGTTATCACTTGCGGTGCTATAAAAGCAACCATCGCAACAATCCAAAAGATATAATAATAGTTTTCTTTATTTTGTGTTCTCATTTCCTTCCCAAGGGGTATGATGATCTAAGTTTAACCATTTACGTATTATAGCACAAATTTTACTCATTTGAATTCACACTCCACCATGATTTCAGTTAAACACGCAAGCATATTTATCTCTTGATCTGCTACAAACGCTATTTGGTACTGGTACTTCGCAATAACAAGAACGGCAGCAGGAATAGAGGCAGGGACAAGGGATTCGTAAAGACTATCGTAGAGGCGACGCAATAAAACAGAAGGATCATTGTCCAAGTTATTGACACACCATTTACGTACTTCCGAAAAGTTTTTAGTCTTGAGGTTCTTCGTGAGGTCATTAATCTTTACATCACTAAAGTGAGCAAGTATTCCACTATCTATCTTACCTCCAACAGAGTATCTCTGACACTCATTAAGAACTCTTCTCCAATCTGGAAAATGTTTATTAATAAGTTCTGCTAGAACTTTCTTATCTGCTTCTATTCTTTCTTGCTCTAATATATTATTAATTCGCTTAAAAAACTTAGATGCAATTTCTTGTTTTTCTTTTCCATTTACTGAAAACTCAACGACAGCACAACGACTATGGAGTGGTTCGATGATCTTATTCTTATAGTTACAGGTGAAGATGAATCTACAGTTTTTGGAGAACTCCTCAATACTCGCTCTGAGAAGGAGCTGTACGTCGGGAGTGGTATTGTCTGCTTCATCGATGATGATAACCTTGTGTTTCGACTCACTCGTGAGAGATACCGTAGACGCAAAGTTCTTGGCATTATTCCTAACAGTATCAAGAAAACGCCCCTCATCCGATCCATTAATGACATAAAAATCTGCCCCCAATTGATTACATAAAGCTTTAGCCACTGTCGTTTTTCCAATACCAGGAGGTCCCGAAAGAAGCATATTAGGTATCTCACCCTTAGATAAGAAATCCTGAAACATCTTTTTAATATTTTCAGGAAGGATACATTCATCAATTGTCTGGGGTCGATACTTCTCTACCCAAATAAAGTCACTCATTATCAAAAATAGGATCGATTGGATTAATCATTTCTACATTAACAGCACTCAAATTTAAATTAATAGCAATAGTAGTTTTTCTAACATTACTATCTGTAATAATAGGAGAGCGATGTATTACATAAGATGGAAATATTATAACATCTCCTTCTTCAACATCAACCTGAAATGTTGTATTTCTTTCAATATCAACAAATTCTGTACTAAATTTTCTTTCAGGTAATTCTAAAAGATATGACATAGAAACACTTGCATTTCCATGTAAATGCCATCCGTGCCAAGAATTACTAGTGTATTGTTGAAACCAGCAACCAGAAGTGGTAAATTCTTTTACCCAATATTTTTCACAAATTGCTTTCCATAATGGTTCTGCATTTTGTTCTAAAATAGGAAAATAATTAGGATTTTGATTTGGTCTAGTATCATCATAAAAATCAGTTTTGGTTACTGGATCAGGGCAAGTACCAACCTGTTCATATTTTTCAATAAGATCTAAAATCTTTGGTTTTATTTTTTTATGAGATTCAAGTTCATGAACCCAGACCAAATCTATACTCATAATCTCCTAGCGTTACCGCATCTTTTAGCAGTAGGATATTGTGCATCAAATATTTTACCAGCATAAACTTGGTTATCTGCTTGCACAACAGCCTTGTGATATTTGGTTCCTGTGGTAGGTAGTCTGTATGTTACTTCCCAATTTTTCATTTATGGAATTTTAGAATTTAAATTGAACGAAATAATTATTCTGTCTTCAGTTTCGCTGTAATGTGGAGGAGCCATATGTGTAAGACTTGCAGGAAATATTACTAAATCTCCTTCATCCACTCTAAGCAACCTATTCTCTTTAACCCCTAAATTATTAGGAAAAGGAGAAAAGAATTGTGTACTATGATGAACCTTTGGATTCATTTTAGCATATAAAACACAAGACCATCCAATTGATCCATGATCATGTGGTGCATGATAATCGCCATATTTATACTTCTGACACCAAGGACCTTCTATTTGAGAGAAATCAAATTTCTTAACAGGCGACTCCATATGAGATAGAAATTCTTTCACATATTTACTTATTAATTCAAGAAATTCATTCCTATATGGTGGATGTTGACCTTGACTCATATAGGTAAAGTAATCAGTAAACGAAATAGTTTTATCATCATATCCATCGGTCATGTAGGAAAGTATACGGTCTTTATGTTCAGACCACTCTTCCACGTAAACTTTATGAATGTCTATAGAGAATACTGGAATAGTTTCAAACATTACCCAAAAGTAGAATCAGGTTCTAAAGCAATATAATACTTTAAGTTGTAATTACTATTAGTAAACTCAGAGAGTAACTTAGAAGATACTACAACATCATAAGAACCAGGAATAATCTTAATATTCTCAACCTTAAAGTTGAAACTAAATTCCTTATCAGTTTCTCCTACACCAACAGAATAACTATTAGATGTATCGTTCTTCTTATCACGAACAACAAGTCTAACTACACCTGCCTCACCCACAACACATAAATCTGGTAATTGATATACTGCTGCTGCTTTAAGCAACTTGTCCAAAGCACTACTCTCTAACTGAAAGTGAACATCTTCAGATGGAAGTGTTATTTGCTTATCAGGTGGAGAAATAATAACTTGAGGATCTGCAAAGAAGTATTTTACTCTGCGTTTACCTTCACGAATATTAAGATAAGATTCTTCAGTAAAATCTAAATCAGGATCTTGATGCAAACTCAATCCATTCAAGAACTGATTTAAATCATATACGCCAAATTGTCTAGGAAATTCTTCTTCGATATTTGCTTCTGCTAGAATATTTTTAGCAACAGAAATAGTGCGAAGTTGATTACCTTCCTTTACAAGAATTGAATTATTGATTCCAGCAAAGTTCTTAAGAACTGTTAAGGTCTTTTCAGAAAGTTTCATAACCACGGGTAGTTGTTTCTTTTAATTGCCCACTGAAGTGATAAAGTAGGAGTGAATAGTGTAGTGCTTTTAGTATATCACGTTTTGCTTGTCCTTTCTTATCATAGCGACTCAAATACTTGATTGCATTAGAACGGCAGAAAGATTCCGCATCGCCAACCGATTCGATAAGATCAAGTGTCTGGACGTTGTTTTGCTCGGAAGTATAGTGTCCACCATATGTCGTGGAGATATAATCCTGAAGAGCCTTGATAGATTTATCTTCATTATATTTTCTAGGATTGTCTGTTTCTATACCAGGTGTAGGACTTTCATCACCACCAAATGTAACTACATCACCAGGATAATTTGAAGTATCTATATGAATAGATTCAAAATTAGTAGTATCAACCCAATAGGAAGAAGTATCTGCTGATGCTGTTGAAAGTCCTACAAAATAATCATCGTTCCCTACAGTAAAGGTAGAATAATCAAAATTAGGAACATCTATATTAAGAGTATCACCAACACCAATTATAGGATCATTCCAATCAGTATCTTCAGTATCAGATTTTGGTTTTGGATCATACTCATCACTCTCTTGTGGAGTGACTCTATTATCTTCGGTCATCTTATCATCCCCATAAAGTTCATCGTAAAGTAAAGCCCAAGCATTCATAATCGTATTATATCAAAGTAAGGGTGTTTAGTCAAGTTTAATAATTTTTGAAATCATCTGATTTTAACAATTTATCATTCATGTGCAAATCATATATGTTGAACGACATAGATATTCTTTCAACATCACTATGATAAGGATAAACTAAATGCCATAGATATGCTGGAAAAAGATAAAAAGTTCCTGTTTGTGGTTTAATAATAATATGCTGTTGACCATGTATCAAATCTAAAGTTCCAGCAGCCTTTGCAGAAAATGAGGAACTTTCCCTTTCTTCTTCAAGTTCATCTGGAATATCAATAAAAACAACTGCACTCATTATACCACTATGGTTGTGCATTGGATTGAACTCACCTTTACAAGAAAAATTAACCCAAGGTCCTTCCCCCAAGTGATAACGAATTTCTTGTTCATCTGGATTTAATAGTTTCTTGCTATTAGCAAAAATATTCCTATCTATCCTAAGTTGTCTTTGATATTTTTCTCTGAGATAATTTAAAACATGATCATCAATATAAGAAATAAACTCTTCTTGTGGATAATGCCCATACCTTTGTTGATCTATATTTCCAACCAACATATCTCTAGCATCTTTAGCTTCTCTTATAGTATCAAGATGTTTGAGGAGAAAATCATTAAATTCTCCCCTTATATCTGCTCTATAAATTAGAGGTCCAAATGGTGCGAAACTTTCATACATCAATTATACCTCTTCAGTTGGTAATTGGAAATCTGCATCTACTTTATCATACAACTCAAGGAATGCTTGCTTTGTCTCATCATCGAAACGGTTGATGCAAACTTGAATTGCCTTTGCCTTATCGTTAAAGATACTGTAAGCACGAACAATATGAACCAATCTACGAGTGCTGATGATTTCTTCGATGCCACCATCATAGAATGTTTTGCGGATAATGTCACCCCAATCAACCAAACGAGCAATAAAGTCTGTATCAGTAACACCTAACTGTGATGCAATACCACCAAGAATCTTCTTCTCTACAGAGATAGGTGGATACTCTTGCTCAAAGGTTACAGGGAATCTCTCAAGGAATGCTTCATTAAGAACATTAGTTCCTATGAATCTACCATCGTCAGATCCTTTACCCTTTGTGTTAGCAGTAGCAACTACATTAAATCCTACCGCAGGTCTGACAAACCTACCGATTTTTTTGAGGAACAACCCTTTACCTTCAAGTATGGGTTGGAGGCATAAGATTTTGTTACTAGCCAAGTCAACCTCATCGAGTAGCAAGATTGCTCCTCGTTCAAGTGCTTCAATGACAGGTCCGTTATGCCAAACTGTTGCCCCATCCACAAGGCGAAACCCACCAATAAGATCGTCTTCATCAGTTTCAATAGTAATGTTTACACGAATCAATTCACGATTCAATTGAGCACAAACTTGCTCTACACCAAAAGTTTTACCGTTACCAGAAAGTCCAGTAATAAATGTTGGATAAAAATGCTTGGATTTAATAATATTTTTTAGATCCGTAAAAGGTCCAAACTTAACAAAAGTATTATCCTGTTCTGGAACAAGATTCTGCTTAACGAAATCCTGAACAGCAGGTGCAGCAAATGCCTTTTCTATCTTTTGAACTTCCTGAACTGTAACTTCAAGGTTCCACTTACCTTTTGCTACATTATATTTCTTTAATTTCTTCGTAACTGTTTGATAGGAGATATCATTAAGAGAGCAAAATCCACGAATGTCAGCAGCAGTGAACTCAGATCCATATGTTCCTCTCAATCCATCAACAATTTGGTCTTCTGTCATCTTTACTTCAAATGCCATGATGATGTAGTGCTTTATTTAGATGAACTTATTATAAGACTAAAAAAGGGGTCTTACGACCCCTAGTATGCCAGTTTTTATACTGTCCTATTCTTGTTGCTGTTCTATTACTTCTTTGAGTTGTCTAACCAATTTTGGTTGAGATAATCTTCTATCTAACTCAATACCAAGAGATCTACCAATATCTTCCAATTTAATCTTTGACATCCATTGAAGATCATCAACAGAAAATGCTTCTGTTACTGCTGGTACTTCAGGTGCTGAAGCAATTGGCATATCATCTAAAGGATTCTCATACACAGGAGGAGCAGGAGGGCTTACTACTTCTGCTACTTCTTCTTCTGCTCTTGGTGGTTCATCTACCACAGAAGGTGCAGGTGCAACAGGAGGAGCAGGAGGGGCAGTTGTTTCTGCAACGCTCTCATGTGTTGTTGTTCCTAAATGTGCGAAATCAGAAAACTTACTCATTTTTTCCAGACTCAATTCTTTTAGTTATTTATTATTTTCAGAAGACTCATTAAGAATTTGCTCCATACCTTCATCAAACCCTTCTATAAACTCAGGTTCAGACATTATAGAAATTGCCTCATTTATATCTTGAGCATAACCTTCAGAAATTAAAAACTCAGATACAGAATCAAATAAATCCTCTGTAGGATCATAACTGTTAAAAAGTTTATTTACATTAGTACCACTTCTCATCCTAGCTTGTGCTTGTAATCTAGGATTACCTCTCATTTTTATTGCAGCCAATCTATCATTTCTCCTTTGCCTTTGTGGAGATACTTGAGTCTGTTGCTGTGCTACAGGTTTTTGTTGTTGTGCTACAGGTTTTTGTTGCTGTACTACAGGTTTTTGTTGCTGTTGCTGTTGCTGTTGCTGTACTACAGGTTTTTGTTGCTGTTGCTGTTGAGCTCTTTGACCTGCATTTAGTGGTGTTACTCCTCTTCTATCTAAATCAGTTCTATCACCTGTAAGTTTATCAATACCACCTGCAACTACTCTTGATATTCCTTGAGGTTTTCCACCTCTACCATCAAAATCAGTTAAATTGCCAGTAACTGCATCGGCAGTTCCTCCAACAACTCTTTTAACACCTTGAACACCTTTCTGAATCGTATTACCAGCAGCATTAACACCTTTTTCAACTGTGTTAGCAACATTACCAGCAACATTTTTAGCACCCTGAATTCCTCTAGATGCAAGATTTCCTAATCCCCTAAGTCCACCTCTAATTAATTTACCTGCCTGAATACCACCAGTTTTTACAGGTCTTTGTCTATTACCTTGACCACCAACCGTTTTTGTCTGTTGTTGCTGTGGTTGTGCCTGCTGTTGTTGCTGTGGTTGTGGTTTTGAAAATTCTCCTCTATTATTATCCTGCTTAAACTTTTGATTTCCCTGCCTAGCACTCCATCTTTGATCATCAGATAATCCTGCTTTTGCTGCTGGACTATTTTTAGTTCTATCTAACCATGCCTGTCTTTCATTAGGTTTTTGAGTTGTATTAGAACCAGAACCACCAGAATTATTAGAACCAGAACCACCAGAATTCTGATCATTATTATTATTTTTTATATCGTTTTTTATCTTTGAAGTATCAACTGGTTTCTGCTGATCCTGCTTTACATTGTTATTGTTATTGTTATTGTTATTGCTGCTGACATTATTGTTGTTACTACTTTTACCCTTTATAGGTGTATTTGCTATAAGATCATCAACCTCTTTATCCATTTTATTTGATGGAGAGTTCAGTTGATTTTGAAGTTTATCATTTAGACCTTGTATTTCACTTTTTGAATATTTCCTACTAGTCATATTTGGATTAGCAGAAAGTTCTTGTGATTGAGAACTACTATTATTATTACTATTATTTTTATCTTTTACTATTGCCCCAGAAAAACTTTTTTTAAGAGCACCTGGATTCTCCTTTTCAATTTGAGCAGCTTGGTCTCTTGTATTCTGCTCTGATTGTTTCTTGGCAGCCCATTTATCTCTAAGACTGACACGCTCTTGAACGTCATTAGACTCATACAAGTTCTGATATAAATTGCGGATATCAGCAAACTCCTTTTTCATGACTCAAAGTATAAGTATTACAGATACTATTTAGGAGTCAGCATATCCAGTATCTATAGGATCAATATTAATACCATCAGAAGTTGTAAGTGTTGGTTCTTCAATCTGAGGTTCTTCCTTTGGAGCATGAACCTTAGCATATGCGTTCATCAAACCTTCAGCATCTTTTCCTGAAATTCTAGGCATAATAATTAATATATTAGTATATTATTTAGGCAACCAATTCAATAAACTCACTAAGAATTTTTTTATTCATTTTTTTACACTTAAGACTCTTAATAAAATCTCTTTTAATCTGTGCTTTTGTAGCATCATGAATAGGATCAAACTCAGTATCACTATTCAAAGCTTTAGATGATAATCCAAAATAAGTATGGTATCCACTATTCTTAATACTAAATGCCTTATCCTTTCTCCATATCTTCATAGTTTTTTCATATAACTCACCCTCATATCCAGTATATCTACGAACAAACTGTCCTGCATCTCTAGTTTCAACAATACGAATACCTACAAAATTCATATCTTGGAACTTATCTCTTAGATTTTGTAAAAGGATATCAGTCATATCAGAATATTGCATCATCTCACTAAATGAATATGTTTTACCAATAGATCTATCTCTTAAAAAAACATTAGCGTGGAAATATGAAGTTCCTAGATATGGTTCTTCTTCCCAAGGTCTTTGAACCTCTTTATGATATCTAAGAGGTTGTGCCTCACCATCAGTAAGAATTACACACTGAACTTTCTGTAACTTATTCTCCTTCTGGAAGTTAGGTAAGATCTGATGCAAAGCAACTATGGTTTCATTTAATGGTGTTCCCGAAAGATTTAAACCTATTGGAGTTCTGAATGATACACGATAACCATAATCGGGGGAATAGTAACCTTGTCCACCCATAGAAGAAACAACTCTCCAAATATTCTTCATCTGATCATCTAAGGTTTTTGCATTTACTTTACTAGTAAAGTAATTCATTAAAGAGAAACAATCAAAAACTTGTGCGGTATTTTTCTTTGGAGTATATGGTGTAATTCTTGCCATTTCACCACGACTCTCATCCCATTTAACTAAAGGATATTCCTGAGTAAAAGCATACACTTCAAAAGGAATATTTACTTTCTTACAGAACCAAATTAAATTATAAAGTTGCTTAACAGTATCCTTTAAAACAGGATTCATAGAACCAGACCAATCAAGAATGAATACTAATCCATGATTCTTACCATCTGCGAGTGTGGTTACTTTCTTGAATAGATCCTCATTATGCTTATAAGTATGAAGTTTAGAGCAATCTAAAACACCAGTTCTAGCAGTAGTGGCACGAGCATAACTATCTGCTGCCTTCTTACACTCAAACTCTTTTACAAGATAATTGACTTCTTTCTGTGCATCTTTTTTAAATTTTAAATAATCTTCATCACAATCATCAAAAATATTTTCTGGGTAATCATTATCCCTTGCATACTTAACAGAATCTACCCATTGATCAGTACAAACTTTATGAATAGTTTTATTAGAAACAATTACATCATCTAAATTTAGTTTTGGCAATTCTACATATACATTCTCTATACCCTCAAGATTAACCAAATCTTTAAGTTTCTCTGCTAATGCTTCAACAGTTTGTACTTCTGGTTCTTCTTCTGCTGATGCTTGTTCACCACCCATTTCCATATCTTCAAAATCTTCGAGTACTGGATCATATTGTGAAGATCCTTGGGTTGAAGATTCTGGTGTTTGGAACTCCTCTTCTTCGGTTTCTTCACCCTGATCATTTGCTTCTATTTCTTCAGTACCATTCTCTTCTGGAACAACTGCAGCAACTTGCTCTCCAGAATCTTGATCCTGAGAGTTAACTTCATCCTTGCAATACTCATAAAGAGTCTGTGACGCATCCAGTACTTCTTCAAATGTTTCACAACTTTCTACTAACGATAGAATCTTCTTCTCAGCATCTGAAAAAGATACATCAACGAAGTTCCCAATTTTATTGTATATATTAATCCTATCAGCAAGATTAAAGTCAGAAATATCTTTATCAGCAAGGTCAAAGAAATCATTATCACTTAGTTCGTGGTATCCATTATAGAAGGTTTTTGCAATTCCTGCATACTTTCTTCTCATCAACTTCTCAATTCTAACATCCTCACATACATTTACAAATACATGAGGGATATCGTGAGTCTCTCTCCAATCAACATCAGGAGTGAAAAGAGCGTGTCCTACTTCGTGGGCAACTAAAGAATCATATACATTATTACTTGCCTTTTCCCACCTTGGAAGAGTTAATACACGAGTCTGAACATTAAACTCAGCAGTTTCTACCTTTTTGTTCTCTACTATAAGATCTTCTGTAGCAAGGAGTTTTGCTAGTTGTGATTTGATTTCGTGCTTAACCAACATAGTTCTCTTTGTTTGATGTACCTATAATACTAGAAAACCATCCCCTATGGACGGTTTGTGGACACTTTGTGAAGTGTACTAAGTTAAGAAGAATGCTTGGTTACACCTATAGTTGTCCCATCCAACCTGTGGATATGAGAATAAAGGTATATCTCTAAAGAACCTATTATTGGTAATATTCATACCATGTGGAAATTTAGATCCATCAAAAAAACATAGAGAATTATATTTAGAATTAAAGGTTTTTAAAACAGAATATTTTTCTTTTGGTCTCCAACACAAATAATGTTCTGGTGCAAGATCTTTATATTTCCATTCTGAATCATGTAGAACTTTTGGGTCATAAAGATTGGTCCCAGAATTTTCTTCATCTTTATTAAAATATACTATACCATTATATCCATTATCCAAATGGGGCCACCAAAAACAATTTTCATAATCATTAAAATCATTATTAGAAAATCTTATAACATTAGTAACAATTCCAACATCAAATCCACTCATTCCACACAAATCACTTAAAAACTTATAAGCATCATATAATCTAAAATCAATTTGTATAAACCTTCTATCATTAAAATACACACTATTATAAGATGGTCTTTCTTTATTTTTCCATAAAGGAACTTCTCTATTAAAAAGATAATCAGATACTTCTTCAGGATCTTTATAAAAATTATCTACAGTATAGATCTTTGATCCCAATAAGGAATCTTCCTTCACTTCAAGATCTTTATTTAATTCAAACATAGTACAAAAGAACCTCGCTTTTTAGGCGAGGTTTGTAAACGACTTATTAAGTGTCTGCGTCTTTCTCTTGCAGCACGTAGTGCCTGTGGTTTAAGTTTTCGTTTGGCATCCTTCTTAGAGTGATGCTGCCAGTTAGGGGTATTCATTGGTAATTATAAGTTGAATCTCCTCTAACCACAAAACCATCGGGCATAAAATTCATTGCTAATGAAAATCTATCCCTCCTAGATTCATTTTTCTTAGTCCAATGATACATAGAACTTGGAAAAACTAGCATAGATCCTGCGGGTGGACTAACCTCTACATTACCATATGGAATCATTAAAGGATCTGTAGATTTAAATTCTGGATCTATCATAGGCGGTATCTCAAAAGATTCAAGTACAAGTGGTGCTGCCTTAGCATATGGATAAAAAACTGCACTATAAAAGCAATTAGCGTGTTTATGCTTTTGAACAATTTCACCAGGTGCAGTTCTAGTCCACCAACTAGTGGTCATCTTAAATCCAAGTTTGTATTCAAGAACAGAGGTGCATGTATTTATTTTTTCCTGAAAAGCGATTCTTAGATCTTCATAATTTTCCAAAATAAATTTATCATAAGTTGCATTATTAACTTTCCATGTCCACTTCTTTTTATTTTTAGGTTTAAGAAGTTCGTTTAAAATCTTTACAGAAGGTTCTACTAATTCTGAAGCATCTATCTGATAAACTAATGTAGGGAATAACTTAAGTAATCCCATCTGAACTGTTTTTTCCTTATCCATAATTAAATGATGAATCTCCTATTGTTACTTGTCCTTTTGGCATATAATTCATAGCCATAGAATATCTAATATCACTCCTAGTATTCAAAGCTAGTTTATGGTGAAGATGACTAGGAAATAATAATAACTTTCCTTTTTCACAAGGAAAAGTTACATCACCATTTATAGCAAGGTCTACTTCAGGTCCATCTTGTGGAACATAAATTGCTTGACTATCTTTTACAAAGGTTAATGCACCACATTCTTCTTCAAAATAAAAAACAGAACTCCACATACAATTTCCATGCCTGTGAGATTCTATATGACCATATGGTGCAATCCTAGTAAACCAACTAGTAGTCATTTTGAATGAGTTTTCAAATTTACATTCTTCTAAAGATACATTTATTCTATCCTCAAAAGATTTAACCAATTCAGGACTTTTATTTTTTAAAATATATAAATCCTTAGTTTGTCCATGAAAAGGACTATCACTCCATTCAATATCATCAGTTAATAATACCTTTACATCTTCAACCAGATCAGAACAATCTAAAACATAAACTAAAGAAGGAAAAATACAAACCCTAATATCTCCATTATCAAATTTTTTCATGATACCATCCTAGAAAATCCTTTTATTTTCTCAAACTTAATTACACTATTAAATTTGTCTTGTAGATCTGCTTTATGGGATATAACAAATACATTCGCATCCTTGATTACGAAACGAATGATCTTAAGAAACTCATCTGTACCAAACCCATCAAGAGAACTATCAAAAATCTCATCCATAATTAAAAGATTAGTATTCACAGAATTCTTAACTCTAGCAACTTCTCTCCAAGTGAATAAAAGTGCAAGGTCAATTCTCATTTTCTCTCCTTCAGAAAAAGAAGCATAAGAAAACTTCTCATGAATTGGAGATTCAATAGTTTCACTAAACTCCTCATCGAGTTTGAAATTGATATAGAAATCCATCATCTGCAAGAAACGATTTACTTGCTGATTAATAAGAGGAAGATACTTCTTAATTATTTTTGTCTTTACTCCATCATCTTTCAGCAGAGAATATGCGAAGTCATGATACATAACCTCTTCTTTCTTATCTGCTAATTTTTTAAATACTTCTTGGAGGTTTTGATTAAACTCTGCTAACTTTTCTTGCTCAGTATTTCTGTTTGCATGCTGATCGGTAAGTCTCTGAATTTCCGATTCCAAATCCCTGATCTGTCTGTTGCATCCAGAGATGAGAGTATGATTTTTAGAAATGCCATTATTGAGTTTAGTAATCTCCTTAGATAAATTGGTGAACTGATGCTCTCTTTCCTCTTCTTTTTGAATTGCCTCCTCTAGTTCCCTGTAACCGAGTTGCAACTCCTTTGCTTTAGTTTGAACATCAGCAATTCTATTTACACGAAACTCTTCTTCTATATCCTGAGTACATGTGGGACATACCGTATTGTCTGTGAAAAACTTATGTTCCTTAGTGATTGTTGTTACTTTTTGAGTAATTTGACCCTTAAGAGTGTTTAGTTTCTTTAACTTATTTTTAGCACCTGTTACTTCTTCTTGCTCCTTAGTTAGATCAGATACATCATTTTCCAACTGCTCATTTACCAAAACATAATTATCTGCCTCACTCATAAGAGTAGTAATCTTATCTTGCTTTTCATCAATTCTTTGCTTTCCTTGACTCTCTAATTCATTAATAAAGTTAGTTTGCATCTCAACTTTATCTTTTATATTATCCTTACTTAGATCTAAGGTTCTAATCTCATCCTTCTGTCCCTTGATCTTATCCTTAATAAGACTATTCATAGCAGAGAATATACGAATATCTAATAGATCCTCAATAACATCTCTACGGTTTGATCCCGATAATTGCATGAAGGGAACAAAATTAGTACTACCCAATATAACAATCTGAGTAAATGACTTATAATTCACCTTAAGGATATTCTCCTCAAGCATTTTCTGCATTACACGATCATCTGCCTCCTTATGCATAGGAGTTCCATCTACAATTATTAAGAAAAGATTAGGTTTTATTCCTCTTTTTACAATATATTCTTTATTATTGATACTGAATTCAACTTCTACAAGACAATCTTTCTCATTCGTACTATTTGCCAACTGCCCCTTATTAATTTTACGAAAGGGTTTATTAAACAAACTAAAAGTAAGAGCATCAAGAACTGTTGATTTACCAGTACCATTAGTACCTACTATTAAATTTGTTGCATTCTGTTGAAAATCAACCTCAGTAAACTGATTACCTGTACTAAGAAAGTTTTTCCATCTAATTTTCCGAAAAGTTATCATCTAATATCTTTGGGGGTATAACGATGTCATTAGGTGTAATCACAGCATACTTATAATTATAGCGTCTACAAGTGATAATTGCAAGGTTGTCATCAACCTCTATAACGTCCATTTCCTTTTCTTCTTGATCGAAGATTTGCATAGCATATCTCTCAGCATCATCCTCCTTTTGAAATAGAAATAATACTTTTTCTCCATACTTGTTTGCAACAGCATATGCACCGTCATCACCCCGATCTTTTAAAGTAAGGAGATACATTACTCAACCTCACATGCCTCTGCATATATTTTCTGTAGTATACCCTTAATTATATTCTTATCACACTCAAAATCAGAATCATCAATATATCGATTCAAAGTACCCATTGTGTTCTCATCTTCTTCTGCTACAAAATCTTCATTTTCATTTAGAACATAATTCTCTATGATCTTTAATTCTTGTATTCCAGTAGAGTATAATTTATCTATAAATTTTTCAAACTGTTTTTGGTCGGTTTTCTTCCTTACAATAAGTTTAACAATTTTATCTTTTAATTCTTTAGTATTGAATAACTTATAATTATGATCTTCATAATAAACTTTATAAAACAATCTATATGGATTATTAATATGACTATGTTCTAAAGTTTCTGTATCAAATATCGTAAATCCTCTTGCATCATCACAATCGTTCCAAAACATCTCATATGGATTACCAAGATAATAGATATTTCCATTATTGGATCTTGTATGATAATGACCAGAATAAACTTTCTTAAACTTATTAAATGGGGTCATATCCATACCATGATCCATTATATGACCAGCAGTAGCAACAAATCCATTCAATTCAAGATGTCCCATACAAACAGGTGCTCTTGACTTCTTAATGAGTCCAAGACTCATCTCCTTATTCTCCTCATTAATCCAAGGTACAAGAAGAATATTACATCCACCAACTTCTATTGAAGTTGTTTCTGAATAGGTTGTTATATTATTATATTCCTTTAATAACAGATCTATAGTATTAACTTCATTCGTATCCTTATAATAAGCAGTATGATTGCCAACTATACTATGAAGTGTTATTCCCATTTCTTGGAGCCTATCAAAGTAAGTCTCCTTTGCCCAATCAATAGACCATAAATCTACAGATCTACGATTATCAAAAGTATCACCCATATCGATGACAGTATCGATTTTGTGTTCTTCCAAATATGGGAAAAAAACATTATCGTAAAACTTTTTAAAATAAGAATGGAAAGCTTTAGATCCCTTCCTAGCACCAAAGTGCTGATCTGTTATTATCGCTATCTTCATCTGTTACCAGACTTATACTGAATATTGTCCTTAATAGTATTGTAATCGGAACTAGTACCTGAAAGTGCTCCATCATCAACTACCATTACTTCATCGTAACCTGTCTTTTCAATAATCTTCGTCTTGATCTCAAGTTGCTTTTTCTCTTTCTGGATTCTCCTGAGAAAAGCATAATGAATGATCTGCGTAAAGTAAGCAAAAGGATTACGGGATTTCGCAGGATCAAAATTATGTATGTACTGAACGCAATTTTCGATTCCATCTGATATCATGTCATCTCTGAACATGTAATTAACAAAATTTGGTTTGTATGATAAGTGTGTAGCAATCTTTAGAAAACACTCTCCAAGGTAATTACTGATACGGGGTTTAGGTAAATCTTTTGCCTTTGCTACAGCAACGTCAGCACGATAATCTATTAACGCTGCTAAGAGTTCTTTATTATTTACATAATGTTCTGATTTTTTCTTAGCCATAACATTAATATATCCTTATTAATAATTGTTTATATTATAACATTATTTACCAGACTTGACAAGGTATCCTAATATCTGTACAATACCCTTTGTAAGGGGTGAAGGGATAATATTAAGACTCTTTATTAAGTTTATATAATTCTTCTAAAAGCTTACGGGATTTTTCTACTGTAGATATATAACCCATTTGTTCATTAATTTTTACTTTACCATCAATTTCAAAGTCAAGACCATCTTCTTCTAGAAATCTAGTATAAAATTCAATTAACTTTTCATCCTTTACTTGAGACATAGTAATAATCCTATCATAAGAAATCAAGTATATATCTTCATCAGCCAATTCCAACCAAGGTTTTACTTTCACATACTGTCCATGAGCGTGTGATAATACTTTCATAGTGACTGGAGTTTGAACTAGAACAATTGGATTACCATGAGCATTTTCCTCTACAGAAATCAAAGCGAAGATTTCTTCTCCAGTTACTAATTTTATAACTCCATGAAATTCTTCTTCCATTATTTCTTAAGCGGTATATTTACAATATCATAGTTAAAATTTTCTTCATTATAAATTTTAATTCTTTCAATTAAATGATTTAAGGTGTAATTTTTTCTAGACTTAGTGCTGATATCATCGGCAATATCATACAAAGTAGCTCTAGTTTTTTGATTACCTTTTCTAAGTACCCTCCCGATTGACTGTAAATTTCTAATTCTCGATTTAGATGGAGAAGCAAAGATTATGTTGTGTAGATTTTTGATATTAATCCCAGTCGAAAAGGTTCCGTAGGATGCAACGATAATCGCATTATTCTCCTGCTCAGTGATTTCTCGAACTTTCTCTCTGTCTTCGGTGTCCACTCCACCATGAATAAAAAAGACATTTCGTTCTTCCACAACATTACTATTTATCATCTCATATAAGGGTTCTCCGTGTGCTTCTACCCTAGCAAATAGAATAAGAGTGTTACCTTTAAGGTCTAAAGCAAGATTACGTATTAATCTATTTCGTTTTTCATGACCAATAATATATTGAACTTCATCTTCAAAGCATTCAAATTTATTCGGTGGGTGTTTCAATAGAAGCACGTTGATATCTAATGAAGCAAGATGCCCCTTTTTCATAAGTTCATCAGTCTTAATAATCTTATATGAAGGACCAAATAAACCCTCTAATACCCACTTATGAGTTTCTGATCCATCTAAAGTACCAGTAAACCCATAACGATATTTGGCATTAGCCAACTTTGTCATAATGGCAACTAATGATTTAGACTTAAATTGATGTGCTTCATCACCAACTACTACATCAAATCGTTCAAAATATTTTCTCGGTAACTTGTATATTGATT
>Ga0209404_10000828_pt1 | contig 22924 bp, 29 predicted proteins | sample TroAtlMetagenome_2_FD_187447 | JGI IMG/M metagenome (GOLD analysis project Ga0209404, IMG submission 187447) | Marine eukaryotic phytoplankton communities from Atlantic Ocean - Tropical Atlantic ANT8 Metagenome (SPAdes) (version 2) | ecosystem: Environmental > Aquatic > Marine > Oceanic...
GCACTTACAAAATCTGGAAACACATTGAATGTTGGAGTTGATGACTCTTCTATAGAAGTTAGTTCAGATGCACTAAGAGTAAAAGCATCTGGTATTACAAATGCAATGTTAGCTGGTTCTATTGACTTAACTGCAAAAGTTACTGGTGCATTACCAGTTGGAAACGGTGGTACTGGTTTAGCTTCAATTGCAAAAGGTTCAGTTCTAGTCGCAAACTCTGCTAACACACTTAGTGCGTTAGATGGGGGTGGTTCAAATGATGGTATCTTGACATATACTGCAAGTTCTGATACTCTTGCGTTTGCAACAGCGGTGGACGGCGGAACATTCAGTTAGTAGTCTAGGGAGATTGCCTAATGGCTACAACACCAATAAAACTTAAACGCAGTCACACAATATCGGTTATACCAGATACCTCAGACTTAATTGCTGGTGAAGTTGCGTTAAATACCGTAGACAAAAAGTTCTATGTTCGTGATGGTTCTAGTCAAGTTATCACACTTGCAAACCATTATGCAACGGACTTTGATGTTAATGTTGTTACGTTTAAAGTAACAGTTGCAACATCTTCTTCTGCACATCCATATCACGGTACTGGTTCTAGTAGCAAGTATAAAATTAACGGTGTATTCTCTCCATATCTAAAACTTATCCCAAAAATTACCTATCGGTTTGACCAGAGTGATTCAAGTAATTCTACACACCCACTTCTTTTCTATTATGATTCTGGCAAAACAACTGCTTTTACAACTGGTGTTACAACAAATGGAACGCCTGGAAGTGCTGGAGCATATACCCAGATTATTATTTCAGATACAACTCCACAAGTTTTACATTACCAATGTTCTTCACACGCAAATATGGGTTGGGCATTAACAACTAGTACAAGAAACTTAACTGGTTTTGTTACAGATGATTTATCAGAAGGTTCTACTAATCTTTACTTTACTAATGCAAGAGCTGATGCAAGAATTAGTAATGCAATTAAAGATGAAGATAATATGGCATCAAACAGTGCAACTCATGTTCCATCTCAACAATCAGTAAAAGCGTATGTTGATGCTACAGTAGAAGCAACAAACGAATTAGTAGAAGATGGTTCTCCTCAGTTGGGAGCTAACCTTGACTTGAACTCAAATAATATTACTGGTACTGGTGACATTTCTACTACTGGTAATATTACACTTACCTCAACAGATGCTGGTTCAAGTGCAGCTCCAATAGTCAGTTTAGTTCGTGATAGTTCAAGTCCTGCTGATGCAGATTATCTTGGACAACTTGCATTTAAAGGTGATGATGATGGTGGTAGTTCTCATACATATGCAAAGATTACTGGTAAGATTGGTGACGCATCTGCTGGTAGTGAAGACGGTTTATTAGAATTTGCAGTCGTATCTGGTGGTTCAAATGAGATTGTTGCAAGAATAAAAACTGATGGTATTTTATTAAACACTGGAAATACACTTCGATTTGAAGGTGCAACTGCTGATGCACACGAAACTACACTAACAGTCACAGACCCAACAGCAGATAGAACAATCACATTACCAAATGCATCTGGTACAGTTCTTCTTGCAGATGGAGATGGTTCTAATTTAACTGGTATAGCAACTGCTGGGTTTTCAATTGCAATGGCTACAGCACTTGGATAACCTAAATAATAACAAAGGAAAATGATATGGCCACCCCAAACACAAAAGCATCTCTAAAAGAACATTGTCTGAGAACTCTTGGTAAGCCTGTAATTGACATTAATGTTGATGATGACCAAGTAGATGATAGAATAGATGACGCATTACAATACTTTGCACAATATCATTATGATGGTATTGAGAGAGTTTACTTAAAACATAAAATTACACAAGCAGAGATAGACAGAGCTGCAACAAATACTACTGAGACTGCAACTGATAAAGTGGACGGTTCAATTACAGCCGCTTGGTTAGATGGAAAAGGTTTTATACCAGTACCAGAAAGTGTATTATCAGTTGTAAGAATATTTGATTTTACAGATAAGAATACTGTAAATATGTTTGATGTACGATACCAATTACGTCTAAATGATTTGTATGACTTTAGTAGTGAATCTATTATTCACTATGAAATGACTATGCAACATCTAGATTTCTTAGACCATATTCTTGTTGGTGAAAAACCTATTCGTTTTAATCAACATCAAAATAGATTATACATAGATATGGATTGGTCACAAGATGTAAATGTTGATGATTACATTATTATTGAATGTTATCGTAAGTTAGACCCAACAACATACACAGATGTTTACAATGATATTTACTTAAAAAGATATACTACTGCACTAATTAAAAGACAATGGGGTGCAAATCTTTCTAAGTTTGAAGGTGTACAAATGTTAGGTGGTGTAACTCTAAATGGTGCGAAACTATTTGAGGAGGCTCAGGCAGACATAGAAAAGTTAGAGGAACAAATTCAACTTGCGTATGAACTACCACCCAACTACATGATAGGATAATTTGATGCCGACAAATGTATATTTCGATACTGGAACTAAACCAGAACAACATCTCTATGAAGATTTAATGATAGAACAATTAAGGATTTATGGACAAGATGTTTTCTATATTCCAAGAACTTTAGTAAAAGAAGATGAACTCTTTGGAGAGGACACTCTTTCTAAGTTTGATGACGCATATCAAATCGAAATGTATTTTGAAAATGTAGAAGGTTATGAAGGTGAAAAAGAAATCATGTCTAAGTTCGGTTTACAGATGAACGAGGACGTTACCTTTGTAGTTGCAAGAAGAAGATTTGAACAATTAGTATCTCACGATTCTAATTTGATTGTGAAGACAAGACCGAATGAAGGTGACTTGGTTTACTTTCCAAAAGTAAAGAAGATATTTGAAATATCTTTCGTAGACCATGATGACCCATTCTATCAAGTCCACAATGTTCCAGCTTTTAAATTAAAGTGTAAGACTTTTGAATACAGTGGAGAAGATATTGATACTGGTATTACAGAAATTGATGCAATTGAAACTGCAAACTCTCTAGACCAGTTAGTATATCAAGTTTCTTTGGAAGATGGAACTGGTTCACTACTCACTGAAACTGGTGACTATATAATACAAGAGGCATTTGTTGTTGATACAATTGATGAAAATGCAATGAACGACTTCTTTGAAACACAAGATGATAATATCATAGACTTTTCGGAGTCAAATCCGTTTGGTGATATTGGAAAATAATAGGATAATAATATGTTAGGACAACAATTTTACCATGAAACTATGCGAAAGGTGGTTGTCGCCTTTGGTACTATTTTCAATAATATTAATATAATAAGAACGAATAGTTCTGGTGCAACTGTGCAAAGTATGAAAGTTCCTCTTGCATACGGCCCAAAACAAAAGTTTTTGACAAGACTTAGAGAAGACCCAACCCTTAGTAAGAAGGTTGCGTTGACTTTACCACGAATAGGTTTTGAAATATCTGGTATTTCTTATGACCCATCTCGTAAACTAAACTCTGTTCAAAAAGTTAAAAAAACAAATGATTCAACAGATGGAAAGACATTATCATCACAGTTTATGCCTGTACCATATAATATGGATTTTGAATTAGTGGTTATGGCAAAACAATCTGATGATGCACTTCAAATTGTAGAACAGATTTTACCTTTCTTCCAACCAGATTACACGATTACACTAAATGATAATTCTTCAATGGGAACAACAAGAGATGTTCCAATCATTTTAAGTAACGTAACTTATGCAGATGAGTATGAAGGTTCATTTGAAGATAGAAGAGTAATTACATATACATTATCGTTTACTGCAAAATTCTATCTATACGGCCCAGTTACAGACCAGAAAGTTATTAAGTCTGTACAAGTTGACCAGTACACAGATATGCCTATCAATGCACCTAAGAGAGAACAAAGATATAATGTTACTCCAAGTCCAGCAAGTGCAGATGCAGATGATAACTTTGGATTTAATGAGACAACTTCATTCTTTGAAGACGCAAAAAATTATGATGAGGTTACTGGTACGGATACAGAAGATGCATAAATAATAAAAAAGGATTAAGACATGGCAATTAGACAAATCGTTTCTCGAGCTATCAAAGATGGTGAGCTCACAGATGCAGATGTAAACACTGCTTCCTTTAGTAGTGGTTCTGGTTATTTCCAAGGAGAGAATGGTAACACTACTACTGCATCAAAGAAGGGTGACATCTTTCGTACAAACGAATCAACTCTAAACACTAGTGTGACTATCGCATCTGGTGACAACTCATCATGTGCTGGGCCTTTGACTGTATCCACATCTGGAACTGTAAACCTTACAGTTCTTGGAAATCTTACGATTGTATAGGGGATAAGAAATGGGTTCAACATTAACAGTAGATAATATCGTAGGTGCAACCACAGCTGCAAATGTTAAGTTGCCTGCTGGGAGTATTGTGCAAGTTGCACAAGATAAAGTAGCAGGAGATGTTTCTGGAACTGGAACAAGTTATACTGACACTGGACTGTCGATAGCTTTTACTCCAAAGTTTGCATCTAGTGTATTAGAATTATGTGTTCTTGGTGGTAGAAGTTACATTCAAGCAACCCAACAGCTTGATGTTAGAATCAACGATTCAAGTAATAATGCAGTTGGTACTCTCACCAACCAAAGAATGTCAAGTCATTACACTAATAGCGGTACATCTTTGCATTTTGGAAATTACTGTGGATATTTACAAATTCCAGCAAGTAATACATCTGCAAGAACATATAAGGTTGTGTTTTCTGCTGGAGGGTCTACTGCAGCTTACTTTAATAATGGTGCTGTATTTGAATGTTACTTTGTTATTAGGGAGATTGCACAATGAGTACTTTATTCGTAAACAATCTAAACACTGCAAGTGGTACAGACATTACAGTTGCATCTGGTAAAACAATTAAAGCGCCTGGGTCAGTAGTTCAATTTGCATATCGTGACCCAACTGCTGCTATGATTACTCAAGCATCAGCAGCTAGTGATTCCTATGTCAACAGTAATATTACTGTTACAATAACACCAAAATATGCAAATAGTGTTATTTTAATTGATGGGGATTTTCAATTCGGTCTGTCTAATAATTTTAATAATTATGCGTATATAACATTGAAAAGAGTTATAAGTGGTGGTGCAACAACAGATTTAGGTCATCAAACTTCTGGTGGAGTAAATTATGGTATTCTTCAAAGAGGTGGTACAAATGCTTATGAATGGTATAGTCAAACATTTACTTTTCCAGATAAACCAAATACTACAAGTGCTGTAACATACGAGGTATGGTTTAGACGCAACGGTGGTTCTGGAACTATGTACATGGGTTGGACAAGTTCATCTAATGGCACATTCCCTCATAATGGCATATTTTTAAATGCAATAGAAATAGCACAGTAAGGGATAGGATATGGCATCAACATTAAAAGTAAACACAATTCAACATACTGGTGGAACGTCTGCACTGACGATTGATAGTGGTGGTAGAATTTTACAACCAGAAAAACCCCATTTTCATGTAGGTAAAACAAATGGTCATGTAGGAGCATCTACAACTATTCTTTGGAACAGTGTTATTAGAGACACAGAAAGTGCTTACAATACTTCTACTGGAAAATATACAATCCCAACTGGTTTAACTGGAGTTTGGTGGTTTAGTGTTCAAGCATTAGCTAATGATACTGAATTTCTAGAAATTAATATGAAAGATGGTAGTACTAGTATTGCAAATGCAAGAAACCGTAGTGATTCTGGTGCAAACATAAATGCCAGTACTTCTATTAATATTGCTTATTATGCAACTGCTGGTGCAGAGATAGCACTTAACACACAAGCTAGTTCAAGTGTGTACGGTACTGGAAGTGCGTACTCTTACTGGACAGGCTACTTTGTCGGATAAACAACAGTTATAAATATAGAAAAGAATTAACTAAGGAGAAATTAAAATGGCAACAGCTTCAGAAGCATTAAGTGAACTTGGTATTACTGAGTGGGTTATGCGTGGCGAACCTACAGACGAATCTCAGTTCAAGTCAATGTTCAGAAAAGTTACTGGTGCAGACTCAAGTGGTACTGCAATCGAATCTGCTGACACTTCAGATTGGGGTGTAACTTGGAAACAAGTATCAGACAAGATGACCGCTATTGATTCAGCTGCACCTATGAAAGAACTTCGTAAACAAAGAGATGCAAAACTCGCTGAAACAGATTGGACTGCTAATTCTGACGTAACAATGTCTGCTGATATGAAAACTTATCGTCAAGAACTTCGTGATTTACCAGCACACAATAATGGTAAAAACGCAGCTCTAAATGATGATGGTACATTGAAAAACGTATCATGGCCCAAGAAACCAGCGTAAACGTATTAGATAATGTTTTAGGTATTACTGATGTTGTGGAAACATCAACCTCTACAGTAACTTTACCAGAGGTCAAAGTTCCAAAAGAGGTAGACAATGATTATGAGTACCAACGTAGAAATTTCTATCAGTTGGTCGAAAGAGGACAAGATGCGATAGATGGTATTCTTGAACTTGCAAAGGAAAGTGAACACCCACGGTCTTATGAGGTTGCTGGTCAATTGATTAAGAATGTTGCAGACGTAACAGAGAAGTTGGGTGAGTTACAACTGAAAATGCAAAAGTTAAAAGAAGTACCAAGTAACGCACCTAAGAATGTTACTAACGCATTGTTTGTTGGTTCTACGTCTGAATTACAAAAGATGTTAAAAGGAAAATAAAATGGCATTATTAACTACAGTAGGAAACGGTGCAATTCAAGGTTCTGCAACTACACTTGCAAATGCTGATGTAGACAAGTCTGCATCTGGAGATAAACTTGTTATCTTTGATACATCTGCAAGTTCTTTTAAAAGAGTTAGTGCATCTGGTTTAGGTGGTGGTAAGTTTCTTGGAGAAACATCTGGTGGTGCTGGAGATATTATTCGTGTTCACGAAAATGAATTAAACACAAGTGTTGCTATAGATGCAAATAATAATGGATTAGCAGCCGGCCCGTTGACGATTGCAAGTGGAGTAACACTTACAGTTAACGGTGAACTTTCGGTGGTATAAGATATGAGTAAGATTTCAGTAACAACAATAGCAGGACTTACATCTGGTGGAGATGCAAACACAGTCAAGATTGAATCTGGTGATGCATTTAATGTTGTAAGTGGTGCAACTACATTAGGTGGAACACTTACTACTACTGGTGCTGCTACATTTCAAGATGATATTAATGTAGGAAATACTACAAACCTTCTTAGTAATGGTGATTTTACTACTAATACTACTGGTTGGGCTGCAACTGGTTCAGCTCTTGCGATTAGTTCTGGAGCACTTCAAATAACACCTAACGGTGGTGTTAATGGTTTTGCTAACCAACAAGTCGATAATCTTGTCGTTGGTAAAAGTTATATTGCATCTGTTGTTGTCACACAAGATGCTGGTAATTATACTAGACTATACATAGGTACATCTGCAAACGGAAACCAAACTGTTACTAATTCAGGCTTAGGCACTGGTACTCACTCTTTTACTTTTGTAGCAACTGCAACTACCCATCACTTTGCACTTGTTGTCGGTGGTGGTACTGGTCAAGTTACAAAATTTGATGCCGCTAGACTTACTGAAGCAAGTAGAATTGTTTTTCCAGCGGTAACTGGAACTTCCCCAGAAATAAAACAAGGTACTACAGTTAATGATTTAGCTCTTGCCACCAATCAAGTTAATAGATTAAACATAGATGCAAATGGTCATGTAACTATGCCTAGTCAACCAGCAGTTCAAGCAAAAGTTACTTCAACAGTTTCAAATATCACAGCAGGCGCTTTATATACTATTCCATTTGCTACAGAAATATTTGACCAAAATGCAGATTTTAATAATTCTACTTACGTTTTTACTGCCCCAGTTACTGGCAAGTATTATATAGGTGTAGGTGCTACGTTAGGTGGATTACCAACTGCTGCAGCTTATTTTCAATATTCCGTTCAAACATCAAATAGAAATTATAATGTAACAACAGACCCAGACGCTTTTGACTCTTCACCAGTTTATTTTGGTTTTAATTTTAATGTTTTAGCAGACATGGACGCTAATGATACATTTATTGTAAAACTTCTTGTTGAAGGTTCTTCTAATACAACAGATGTTTATCCAGAAACTTACTTATCAATATTTCTAGCCTGCTAATATGCCAATGCGAAATAACATATCTTAAAGGAGATTAAAATGGCAAATCATACAAAAACAATTACATTGACAGATGTACAACAACAAATACTATCTAACGACTTATATAATGGTTCAGACAATAGTGGTCTAGATTCATGGGTACAAGGTGCAGTAGATGGTAAAATAAACAACTCTTGGAAACGTATGCAACAAGAGTGGACAACAAAGTTAATGAATGATGAATCTTTCACTGACCCAATTCCATCAAACCAAGCAGATTTTGTAAAGCTCGTACTTTCCAGAAGTGATTATAAAAATCGTAAAGCAAGAGATGACGCAGCTGCGTTATCATAAATAGTTATAATAAGGAAAGTTAAATGTCATCCAAGATTAAAGTAGATACAATAGAAAATGTTGCTGGTTCTGGAAATGTAAGTCTGGGGTCTGGACACAATCTTGTGGTGCCTGGAACATTAAATATTACTGGTGCATCAACTTTAACTGGTGCTCTTACTGCAAGTGGTGGTATTGCAAACGCTGGTACTATTACTGCTGGAACAGTTGGTTCTAGTGTAGTTTTTCCTGCTGGTCATTTAATTCAAAAAGTGTCTACTAAATTTAATACTGCATTTACTAGTAGTTCACAGTCTTTTACTGATGTAACTGGTGCCTCAATAACTTTTACTCCAAAGTCAGCATCAAGTCTTTTATATATAATGTTTAATTGTAGTATGAATGTCTATACTTCAGGCACAAATACTAATGCTGGTGGTATTGTAAGAATAGTACATGACGGAAGTGCTCTAGACTATCATTCTTCTGGAAACTATGAATATTATTTTCAAAATGATGCTGGTGCTGGAACTGGCCCTAATAACTATACTAGACAAGTTAAAATAGCAACGGTTGCTGCTGGTGACACTGATGCTAGGGTGATAAAAGTAGAAGGAAGAATGTATGCTTCTCCAACTGTTGCCATGCGTATTAACCAAGCTAGTTATTACTACTCATACTTTGTGGTTGAGGAGATAATGCAATGAGTACATTAAAAGTAGATACAATCGCAACAAGAAGTGGTTCTGGCAATATTACTGCAAGTAATACTATTGTTGGTAACTTAACTGGAAATGTAACTGGAAATGTAACTGGTAACTTAACTGGAAATGTAACTGGAAACCCATCATTTGGTGGTACTCTTGCTGTTACTGGAAAAATTACATCTACTGCTGGTATTACATTTGGTTCTGATACTGCGGCTGAAAATGTTCTTGATGATTATGAAGAAGGCACCCACACTATGACATTTACTATGACAGGCAGTGGTACAGCATCTGCTGGAAGAAACAAAATGGGTTATACTAAAATTGGGAATATGGTTACTTGTACTTCTGAAATGCAGATTGGTTCAGTAAGTAGTCCAGTTGGTTCTTTGAGAATATCACTACCATATGTTATTAAAAACAATACTGGTGATAGAGAAAACTTTTTTGGATTTTCACCAGTTCCTTATAATGCCGCTCTGGCAAACGGACACAATATTGTGCCAATATGTATAGGAAATGCTAATGTAAGTTATGTCACATTTCTATATCCTACAAGTAATGGTGCTTTTGCTGATTTTACACCAACGGCTAATGATGTATTTAATTTTACTTTTAGTTATTTTACTAACTAAAAAACTTTATACCTTTAGTGGATACTAGAGGCGGACAAAAGGAGAAAAATAATGGCGATTACAAAACGTACAGAACAAGATAAAATTGAAGTAGTAGGTGTGCATAAGCACATTCAAGTGAGAACTGCTACTGTGATTGAAGAAGATGGTGTAGAACTTTCAAGAAGTTTCTCACGCCATGTTGTTGCACCAGACTCAGACTCATCTAAGGAAAGTGCAGATGTAAAAGCAATGGTTGCACAGTTTCATACAAGTGATGTCAAAGCTGCATATAAAAAAGAACAAGAAGAAGCCGCTAAGAAAATTGGATAAATATATCTGTTATGACAGATATTAATCATTACTTAGGTAATCCACTTCTAAAAAAAGCAAATGTTCCAGTAGAGTGGACAAAAGAGAATATTCTTGAATACCAAAAGTGTATGCAAGACCCTCTGTATTTTTGTCAGAAATACATTAAAATTGTATCTCTGGATGAAGGTCTTGTTCCTTTTGATGTATACCCATTTCAAAAAGAAATACTAGGAACGATTCATAATAATCGTTTTACTATATGTAAACTTCCCAGACAATCTGGTAAGACAACCACAATTATATCTTATATCTTACATTATGTTCTATTCAACGAACAAATGAGAGTAGCGATACTTGCAAACAAAGCTGCAACTGCAAGAGATATTCTTTCCAGATTACAACTTGCATACGAAAACCTACCCAAATGGTTACAACAAGGAGTAATGTCTTGGAATAAAGGTTCTCTGGACTTAGAGAACGGTTCTAAAATAGTTGCATCATCTACATCTTCAAGTGCAGTTCGTGGTGGTTCTTACAATATGATATTCTTAGATGAGTTCGCTTTCGTACCACACAATGTCGCAGAGGATTTTTTCAGTTCTGTGTATCCTACAATATCATCTGGTAAAAATACAAAGGTTGTTATCGTATCAACTCCAAATGGTATGAACTTATTTTACAAACTCTGGTCTGATGCAGAGAGTGGTAAAAACTCTTATAACCCAATTGATGTTCACTGGAGTGAAATCCCAGGCAGAGATGAAAAGTGGAAAGTAGAAACTATAGCAAATACATCACAAGAACAATTTAATCGTGAATTTGAGTGTGAATTCTTAGGGTCTATCAATACCCTTATACACCCAACAAAGATTAAATCTATGGTGTTTGATGACCCTATACAACGTAATGCTGGATTGGAGTTATACAAGAAACCAGAGAAAGATAGATTATATACAATTGTGTGTGATGTTGCAAGAGGAACAGAACAAGACTATTCTGCATTTCTTGTATTTGATGTATCGGAGCTCCCATATCGTATTGTTGCAAAATATCGTAACAATCAAATTAAACCCCTACTGTTTCCAAATATAATCTATGATGTTGCAAAAGCATATAACAACGCATATGTTATGATTGAGGTAAATGATATTGGTGAACAAGTTGCAACTGCAATGCAGTATGACTTAGAGTTTGATAATCTAATTATGGCATCTATGCGTGGTAGAGCTGGTCAGATACTTGGTTCTGGTTTCTCTGGGGGTAAGGTGCAGTTAGGTGTAAGAACAACCAAAGCAGTAAAGATGTTAGGGTGTTCAAACCTCAAACAACTGATAGAAACAGATAAGTTAATCATAAATGATTATGACCTTATAACAGAATTTTCTACATTTGTCAAGCATGGACAATCATTTCAAGCAGAAGAAGGACATACTGATGACCTTGCAATGTGTTGTGTATTGTTTGCGTGGATGACAAATCAAACATATTTCAAAGAATTAACAAACGTAGATATAAGAGAAAGAATGTTCTTAGAACAACAAGACCAATTAGAACAAGATATGGCTCCATTTGGATTTATGGACAATGGTATTGATGACCCAATGGGGGAAAATGTTATAGATGAATACGGTCAGAGATGGTCACCAGTTGTAAGGAATTATGAAGACAATTGGTAGTAGAAAGTCCATGCATTAAAGTATGTACACTTGAAGGTAATATCTGTATTGGGTGTTACAGAACTCAGGATGAAATCAGGGAATGGATGATATTTTCTGATGAACAGAAAAAAGAAACCTTAGAAAAAATAAAACTTAGAAAACACCAAATTCCTACATAATATCAATAATGTCGTGTTCGTATTTAATATAACAATTGGAACAAACTACTTTAGATTTTTCTATGAGATTGACTACTTCTTTTCTAGATTCTTCATTTAGACCCAATCGTTTAGATTTAAAACGAATTTCTTTATCGTAGGGGTAAAATTTAAGACAAGCTGTCTCTGGTTCACCACAATGATGACAAGAGTGAGATGCAAGATATTCATTCAACCAGATAATTCTTAGGTTATAGTTTTTCTTTGCAACTTCTTTTATGGTTTTTTGGTATCGTTTATAGTATGACATGGTATTATTTATAGATTCTTGTGCATATAAAAATGGGTTTTTAGAAACTCAATTTTACTAAATATACACAAGAATGATTTATTTGACAAAGAATAAGGAGAAAAAATATGCCTTTTCAAGTATCGCCTGGGGTTCTTGTCAAAGAGGTTGACTTAACCAATGTAGTTCCTGCCGTATCGACATCTATCGGTGCGATTGCTGGTGCCTTTGAGAAAGGCCCAGTTTCAGAGATTACAGCGGTTTCTTCGGAAGAAGATTTAGTCAGACTGTTTGGTAAACCTAACGGAAGTAACTTTGAGACATTCTTTACTGCTTCTAACTTCCTTCAGTACGGAAACGCACTGAGAGTTGTAAGAGCACAAAGTGCTGTCTTAAATGCAATGAGTGGTGGTTCTGGTCTTTTGATTAAGTCCGACACTCATTATCAAGATAATTACGCCGCTGGACAAGCTTCTAGTGGTGAGTGGGGTGCTAGAAGTGCTGGTACTCACGGAAATAGTTTAGGTGTGTCCATGTGTTTGGGGCCACTTGCATACGAACAAACTTTTGCTGGAAACGCTAATACACTTGGTGTAACAACTGGTACTCCTGCTGTTGGTGCAACTACTGTTGGAGTTGACACTGGTGGTGGTTCTGCTGGTGCTGGTGGAGCTGCATACAATGTAGGTGATATTATTCACTTCCATGAAGCAGACGGACAAGAGTATGAAGTAACTGCTATTTCTACAGACAATTTAACAATCAGACGTAAAGATGACCCAAATGGTGGTGGTCTTAAAACTGCACTTGCAGCTGCAACTAATGTTCGCAGACGTTGGGCTTTCTATGATTTATTCGATAGTGCGCCTGGCACATCAACATATGCAACTGGTAAAAACCTTACTGATGATGAAATGCACATTGTTGTATTTGACACAACTGGTAATATATCTGGTTTCAGAAAAGATACTGCTGGTGAAAGAACAAACGCTGTTCTGGAAACATTTGCATTTGTATCAAAAGCATTTGGTGCTAAAACTGCACAAGGTGGAACTAACTACTACCCAGATGTGGTTTTCAAACAATCACAATTTGTATATTGGTTAGACCATCATTCAGTGCTTGGTGCTGGTGGTGGTAAGATTGCCGCTGGTACTGCTGGAACATCTGGTCAAGCATACGGAGTTGGTACTGGTACTACTGGTGAAATTTCTTTCACACTTGGTGGTGGTACAGACGATTATGCATTAACAGTTGGTGAACTTGACAGTGCATACACTGAATTTGAAGATGCAGAAACAGTTGATGTAAACCTCATTATGGCTGGTACAGCACCAGCATCTACAGATGGTGTTACACACGCAACCAATCTGATTGACATTGCAGAGAAAAGAAAAGACGTTGTTGTTTTCATCTCACCAAGAAGAGATGATGTGGTTAATGTTGCAAACTCTACCACACAAGCATCAAATGTCAAGGGTTTCTTTGATAACCTTGCAAGTTCTTCATACGCAGTCTTTGATAGTGGATACAAGTACCAATTTGATAAGTTCAATGACGTATTCAGATTTGTACCACTAAATGGTGATATGGCTGGTCTTTGTGCAAACGTAGACACAGTTGCAGACCCATTCTTCTCGCCTGGCGGTTTTAATAGAGGACAAATTCGTGGTGCAGTTAAACTTGCGTTTAACCCAACCAAAGCACAGAGAGATATTCTCTATCCTGCTCGAGTGAATCCAGTTGTCGCCTTCCCAGGCCAAGGAACGGTTCTTTTCGGTGATAAAACTGCACTAAGTAAACCAAGTGCATTTGACCGAATTAATGTTCGTAGATTGTTTATCTTACTAGAGAAAGCGATTGCAACTGCTGCTAAATTCCAGTTGTTTGAGTTCAATGACGCATTTACTCAAGCACAATTTAGAAACTTAGTTGAACCTTTCTTGAGAGACATTCAAGGTAGGAGGGGTATCACAGACTTTAGTGTTGTTGCAGACGGAACTAACAATACTGGAGAAGTAATTGACCGAAACGAGTTTGTTGCAGACATCTTCATCAAACCAGCAAGGTCTATTAACTTCATTCAGTTGAACTTCATTGCAGTGAGAACTGGTGTCGCATTTTCAGAGATAGGGGGATAGTTAAATGGCTACGTTAGACGAATTTAAAGCAAACCTTATTGGTGGTGGTGCGAGAGCAAACCAGTTTAGAGTAACTTTCAACACGCCTGGCGCAATTGCAACTGGTCTTGATGTAAGAAAAGCATCTTTTCTAATCAAAGCAGCTTCATTGCCTGGACAAACAATGGGTGAGATTACAGTTCCATTTAGAGGTCGTACTCTTTATGTTGCTGGAGACAGAGAATTTGAAGCTTGGGAAACCACAGTTATCAATGATACTGACTTCAACATTAGAAATGCAATCGAAAGATGGTTGAACTCTATCAATGATACAGTAACAAATACTGGTCTATCAAATGTTGCAGATTATACTGCTGATTTGACTGTAGAACAGTTGGATAGAGATGACACAGTTCTTAAATCTTACATTCTAAGAAACTGTCAACCTACTGGTACTGGTGCGATTGAGTTAAGTTATGAAACTGCAAATGCTATTGAAGAGTTCTCAGTAACTTGGAGATACACGCACTTTGAAGCCTCTTCAGTTAACTTCTAATAAACGTACTAAATAGTAGTACGAAAAGGAGTTATTATGGCTGAATTGTTTGGTTTCACAATCACTCGTAAAAAAGAAGAAGGGGGAGCGACATTTACGCTCCCTACTTCTGATGATGGTGCAGAAGATATTGCACAAGGTGGTTTCTATTCTTCTTCCTATGATATAGAAGGAAAGGATAGAACACAATACGATTTGATTAGAAGGTATCGTAACATATCACAACAACCAGAGTGTGATAGTGCGATAGAAGATATTATTAGTGAAGCGGTTGCATCTAATGAATTTGATGCACCTATTTCGTTAGCCCTAGATGGGTTAAATCAATCCGATAAAGTTAAGAGAAGAATACGAGAAGAATTCGATAGAGTTCTTCAATTGTTATCTTTTCAAGAAAAGGGTCACGACATATTCAGAAGATGGTATGTTGATGGTCGTTTATTCTATCATAAAGTTATTGATACAAAAGACACAAGAAAAGGTATTACCGAATTAAGATATATTGACCCACAAAAAGTTAAGAAGGTCAGAGAAAAAATTGCTGGTAGACCCAATCCTATTACACAAGTAGAAGAAAAACAAAAAGCAGTTGAGTTTTACATCTACAATGAAAACGGCATTACAACTGGTGGTTCTGTTAATAATGGACTAAAGATTTCAAAAGACGCTATTGCATATTGTCCTTCTGGTATTATTGACCAGAATAGGGGTTCAGTATTATCTTATCTACATAAAGCAATCAAACCAGTTAATCAACTGCGAATGATTGAAGACAGTCTTGTTATTTACAGAATATCAAGAGCTCCAGAAAGAAGAATATTCTACATTGATGTTGGTAATCTACCAAAGATTAAAGCAGAACAATACCTAAAAGATGTTATGAATCGTTATCGAAACAAACTGGTATATGATGCATCTACTGGTGAGATTAAAGATGACAGAAATCATATGTCAATGTTGGAAGACTTTTGGTTACCAAGAAGAGAAGGTGGTAGAGGTACAGAAATTACTACACTGCCTGGCGGTTCTAATCTTGGTGAGATTGACGATATTGTCTATTTCCAAAGAAAACTTTATAGGTCACTGAATGTTCCTATCTCTAGAATGGAAGCTGAACAAAACTTTTCCATTGGTAGGTCTACAGAGATTACTAGAGATGAACTTAAATTTACTAAGTTCGTACAAAGACTAAGAAAGAAATTTACAACATTATTCCACGATTTACTTCATACACAACTAGTTCTTACTGGTGTAATTGCAGAAGAAGAGTGGGATATGATGAAAGAACATATCGCATATGATTGGATGCAAGATGGACATTTTGCAGAACTTCGTGATGCAGAAATCTTGAGAGAAAGATTAGATATGTTAGGAACAGTAGAACCATACCTTGGAAACTTCTTCTCAAAAAGATGGATTCAAAAGAACGTACTTCGTCAATCAGATGAAGAGATTGAATCAATGAATAAAGAGATAGAAGATGAAGGTGGTGGTGAAGAAGATGATGACATGATGATGAGTCATACACCAGAAGGTGAAAAACAAATAACTGAAATGAAGGTAGTTAAAAAATGAGTAAAGATATAATTGACGCAATTGCATCTGGTGATAACCTTGGTGCAGAATCACAATTTAAAAATGCAATCTCAGCTAAGGTTGGAGATGCATTAGAGAAAAGAAGAGAAGAAGTTGCGAATACAATGGTAACGCAACATATCCCAGAAGTAGAGGAAAATGAAGAAGAAGTTCCAGCAACTTAACTTGCCTGAAAAGGATGAGCATAAGAAATCTAAAGAGTATAAGAAACTATCGCCTGCAATGCGTAAGGCAGTAGACCATATCTTTAGCATTATGGATGCGAAACCTTCAGATTTCCTAAATAGTTTTGAGAAAACTATAAAAGATGCCGCTCGTAAGTTTAAAGTGCGTGAAAATGAACTTATGAAGTATTTTGAACGAGAAATGTTAGGAGAATATCAATGGCAGTAAGTGCAGTTATCCTAAAGGATACGGACTTTGAGACAGTTGTTAAGGTAACAACAACTGGAACAAACAGTGCAGCCAGTATTGTTGATGCATCTGCACTTGATGGTGCGGCTTCAGACCCTAGACTTGCGATTGTCGCTTGTCAATGGACTACTGGTTCACAAACGAATATTTTATTTGATGCAAGTTCTAATGATGTTGCATTATCACTAAACGGAAATGGTGCATATAATACTGCATCTCAGGCTATGCCTTCCATTGCAAACCCAGGCAGTGGTGGTGCAACTGGTGATATATTGTTAACAAATGGAAGTGCATCTGTAGGAACAGTATGGTTGAAGTTAAGAAAAACTTCTGGATACGATAATCTACAATAGGGAGTGATGACATGAAATTAATATCAGAACACTTTAGTGATGACGTAGAATACATTACGGAACAAAATGATGATGGTAAGAAGAATTACAAATTAAAAGGTGTATTCTTGCAAGCCGAAATCAAAAACCGTAATGGTCGTGTCTACCCTATGGACGTTCTGGAAAAAGAGGTAAAAAGGTACAATGAAGAGTTTATTGAACAAAATCGTGCATACGGTGAGTTAGGTCATCCAGACGGCCCAACAGTAAACTTAGATAAAGTATCACATATGGTAACATCTTTAGAACCAGACGGAAAAAACTTTATTGGTGAAGCAAAAGTTATGTCAACACCAATGGGTAAAATTGTACAAAGTATTATGGAAGACGGTGGTAAACTCGCTGTATCCTCAAGGGGTATGGGTAGTTTGTCCAAAAAGAATGGTGCAAACTATGTGAATGATGATTTCTACCTTGCGACTGCGGCTGACATTGTTGCAGACCCTTCCGCTCCAAATGCTTTCGTTGAAGGTATTATGGAAGGAAAAGAATGGGTATGGAACAATGGATTGTTACAAGAACAAGAAGTTGCAGCTCTCAAGGACGAAATGGAACGTAATGTGCGTTCTAGAAAAGCGAATTACCAAGCACTCGCTTTCGCTAAATTCCTCAAGAAATTATAAGTTATAAATATAGTATAAGAGGATTATTAATATTAATAAGGAGACTCAAATGTCAGAAATTGATAAGTCAATAGAGGAACTTGAACAAGAAGTTCTTGCTGACTTGAATGAGGCCGAATCTAAGAAAGATTCTTCCGCTGCTGGAAAGGGTGCTGTTGCAGCCGAACCTATGAAAAAGGTTGATGCAGAAGAAGATGAAATTGAGGATTTAGGTGCTCCAGTAGTTAAGGGTGACGAAAAGAAAGCCGATGCTGCTAAGAAAGTCAAACAAGATGGTTCTGTAAAAAGTTCTAATAAAGGCGACCAGAAAGCTGATTCAGTGAAGGAAGAAACCGAAACTGATGCAGAAGAGGTTGTCGCAGAAGCTAAACTCAAAGAAGAAGAAAAACCAATGAAAGCAAGTTATAAGTCTAAAACTGAAGCTATAGACGCTATGGTAGAGAAAATGAAAAAAATGTCTGCCTCTAATGTTAAAGACCTTGTTTCTGGTTATATGGAAGCTGATTCTAAAACAGATGAAGAAGTAGAATTGGAAGGTCTTTCAAAAGCTAAAGAAGCGATTGAAAAGAGACTTGCATCTATCACTGTTGCTGAAGATGTTGACGCACTTGTGGAAGGTGAAGACCTTTCTGAAGAGTTCAAACAAAAAGCATCTACTATCTTTGAAGCTGCTGTAAAATCAAAAATTCGACCAGAAGTTGAAAGAATTGAATCTGAAAAGACTCAAGAAATTGCAGAGGAAATGGAAACATTTAAATCTGAACTCGCAGAAAAGGTAGACGGATACCTTGACTACGTTGTTGCAGAGTGGATGAAAGACAACGAACTTGCAATTGAAAGAGGACTTAAAGGTGAGATTGCAGAAGACTTTATCACTGGTCTAAAAGCATTGTTTGAAGAACATTACATTGATGTTCCAGACGAAAAATATGATATACTTGAATCACAAGCACAAAAGATTGAAGAACTAGAAGGTAAGTTGAATGAGACTATCGGTAAACTTACTGAAAAGAAACAATCTGAAGATTCACTTGTGCGTGAGTCAGTAATCAAAGAAGTTTCTTCTGACCTTGCAGATACTCAATCTGAGAAATTTGCTAGTTTGGTTGAAGATGTTGAGTTCACCGACAAAGATTCTTTTGTTGAAAAACTTAACACGCTTAAGGAAAATTATTTCCCTAAGTCAACTCCAAGTCAATCTCTAACTGAAGAGAATGATGAGGGAACTCAAGAGATTGACATAAGTGACGCTATGGCTGCGTATACTAGTGCAATTAAGAGGTCTGCACCTTACATGGATAGTGTAAATGCTGAACCTTTTAAGAATGTCAAGAATTAAATTATGATAAATAATACTAATATAGTTAAAAGGGGATAATACAAATGTATAATTCAGAAAACTTACAAGAGAAGTGGCAGCCAGTCCTCCAACATCCAGATTTGCCTGAGATTAAGGATAACTACAAAAAAGCCGTTACTTCAATCATCTTGGAAAACCAAGAAAAAGCAATGAAAGAAGATGCAGCTTTCCTTTCGGAAGCAGCACCTACTAACTCAACTGCTGGTACTGTACAGAATTACGACCCAATTCTGATTTCACTAGTAAGACGAGCAATGCCAAACTTGATTGCATATGACGTATGTTCAGTGCAACCAATGACTGGCCCAACTGGTCTTATCTTTGCAATGAAGTCAAGATTAGGTTCTTCTGGTGGTACAGAAGCACTATTCAACGAACCAGATACAACTCATTCTGCTGATGACGCTGCTGGTGACTTGAACTCACTAACAATGACTGGTACTAACCCTGCTGTTCTAAACAACGCATCTGCTGGTACATATATCACTGGTGGTGCAGATTACGGTTCAACAACTGGTGGTGGTATGACTACTGCTGAAGGTGAAGCGTTAGGTGATGCAGCTGCAAACTCATTCGCAGAAATGGCATTCTCAATCGAGAAGTCAACTGTGACTGCAAAATCAAGAGCATTAAAAGCAGAATACACTATGGAACTTGCACAAGACCTTAAAGCAATTCACGGTCTTGACGCAGAAACAGAATTGTCAAACATTCTGTCTTCAGAAATCCTTGCTGAAATTAACAGAGAAGTAATTAGAACAATCTATATCTCTGCTAAGAAAGGTGCTTCTGTAAACACAACTACTGCTGGTATCTTCGATTTAGATACTGACTCAAACGGTAGATGGTCTGTTGAGAAGTTCAAAGGACTTATGTTCCAAATCGAAAGAGATGCTAACGTAATTGCACAAGAAACTCGTAGAGGAAAAGGTAACATGATTATCACTTCTTCAGATGTTGCTTCTGCATTGCAAATGGCTGGTGTATTAGATTACGCTCCTGCTCTTAACAACAACCTACAAGTTGACGATACTGGAAACACTTTCGCTGGTGTTCTTAACGGTAGATACAAAGTGTATATTGACCCATATGCTGCTAACAACGCTGCTTCACAGTACTATGTTGTTGGTTATAAGGGAACTTCACCATATGACGCTGGTATCTTCTACTGCCCATACGTTCCACTACAAATGGTTCGTGCAGTTGGTGAGAATACTTTCCAACCGAAAATCGGTTTCAAAACTCGTTACGGTGTTGCACAAAACCCATTCGCTACTTCATCTGCTACAGATGTTGTGCCTGGTGCAAACGACAACACTTACTACAGACGAGTACAAGTCGCAAACATTATGTAATCATAATAAAGAACGACTTAAATCGGAACTTAGGGGGGGTTTTTACTCCCCCTTTTTTTAGGAGCAAAAAATGACTAAAGAAGAACACAAAAAATATATTGAGTGGTTATGTAAAATTTGGAATATAAAGTATAATAACAAATAGACCTTCATTGGTCTTTTTTTATGTGCATTATAAATAATAGTAGGAGAATAACATGGCTACTACTACAAATATGCTTGCTAGACAACCCACAGAGTTTGACTATGCAGACCCAACAAAGTTTAAATTCAGTATACAGAAACTTCCAAAGGTAGAATTCTTTACCACGGCTGCAAATTTGCCTGGCATAAATCTTGGTGAATCTATATTCCCTACACCCTTTAAAGCTATTCCAGTACAAGGTGATGACCTTACGTTTGATAATTTGGAAATTGAATTTATTGTTGACGCACAATTAGAAAACTATAGAGAACTTCATCAATGGTTAGTGGGTATTGGATTTCCAAAAGCACGAACACAGTTTAGTTCATTTAGAAAAGATGAATCACAAACATTCCCAACACAAGATGCAACTAATAACAATCCAACTGGTGTACAAGCGATGTATGGTGATGCAACACTTACAGTAATGTCTGCAAAGAACAATCCAGTAATGGAAGTTAGATTTTCAGATATGTATCCAGTTGCACTAAGTGGACTTTCATTTAATCAACAAGAAACAGATGTGTCATATTTGACTGCAACTGCAACATTCACTTATAAACTATATGAGATGTTTACTATATAATACAAGGTGGTGGATATATCTTGAACAACAATTTTTTATATTGAAACTAGATTTCATTAATATAGAAAAAGTAAGACAATCCACCATCGCTTGAATTGAGGATTATAATATGGATTTAGAACAACTGCAAAAAGAAGCAGAAAAAGACCTTAAAATAGATAAAGACCAGCTGGATATTGAATCACTTAAAACTCCAGAACTCTATGGTAAATACCTCAAAATCTTTACTCGTTGGAACTTGTTATCAAAACAAGCAGACGCAGAATATAAAAAACTTCTAAGACATAAATGGGAATACTACTCTGGTAAATCAGACCCAAAGATTTATCAAGAAAAACCATTTGACCTAAAAGTTCTCAAACAAGACATTCCTACCTACCTTGAGAGTGATGAGGACTTAATACAAGCCAAACATAAAGTAGACTATCACAATGCAATGTGTGACTATGCAGAAAGTGTTTGCAAGATGATGAACAATCGTGGATTTCAAATTAAAAATGCGATTGATTGGAAAAGGTTTATGGAAGGTTCACTTTGATAATTTCAAAGAAAAATGACGTATATGTAAAAGTAGATACTGAACCGAATATTGGAAGAGAACTTGTAGATTTCTTTACCTTTGAAGTTCCAGGCGCTAAGTTTATGCCCACATACAAAAGTCGTGTATGGGATGGAAAGATTCGTTTATACAATCAAATGACAGGCGAAATTTATTTCGGTCTTGTACCTTATATTGAAGAGTTTGCAAAACGTAATGACATAAGTATTGAATATGGAGAAGGAGTAAAAGATGAAGGAGAACATAGAGATGCAGTCTTGGGTGGATTTATTAGAAGAGTGTCACCTAAGTCTAAGGGGAAGAACTTACAACTTCGTGATTACCAGATGGCCGCATTTACTCATGCAGTCAGAAACAATCGGAGCCTGTCTCTTAGTCCTACTGCTTCAGGCAAGTCACTTATAATTTACTTACTGAGTAGATGGTATGAGTCTAACAGAGTCCTTATACTTGTTCCTACAACATCTCTTGTGGAACAAATGTACTCCGATTTTCTTGATTATGGTTATTTGGAAGCAAAGATGCAAAAGATATATCAAGGACACTCTAGAGAAATTACAAAAGAAGTAACTATCTCTACATGGCAGTCTTTGTACAAAATGCCTAGAAAATACTTTGAACAGTTTGGTTGTATACTTGGAGATGAAGTACATCTATTCAAAGCAAAATCTCTTACAAACATAATGAACAAAATGCACCAGACCCAGTATCGACATGGGTTTACTGGTACACTTGATGGTATGCAAACACACAGATTAGTATTAGAAGGTCTATTTGGTTCTGTCAATAAAGTTACATCCACAAAAGAATTAATGGATAAAAATACACTTGCAAAATTAAATATTAAGTGTATAGTGTTACAATATCCAGATGCAGATAAAAAGTTTATGAAGGGTCAGAAC
>Ga0209404_10000833_pt1 | contig 22885 bp, 22 predicted proteins | sample TroAtlMetagenome_2_FD_187447 | JGI IMG/M metagenome (GOLD analysis project Ga0209404, IMG submission 187447) | Marine eukaryotic phytoplankton communities from Atlantic Ocean - Tropical Atlantic ANT8 Metagenome (SPAdes) (version 2) | ecosystem: Environmental > Aquatic > Marine > Oceanic...
GTTTCCTAATGGAATCAATCTATGCACAGGTGATACAAGACCCGATGATACAACGGCTGATGAATGGAATTATTATCCGAAATGTTTTTATGATGTGCAAGGTTATTCTGCCCAAACTGTAAAGATTGGCGGAGTTTCATATCCTGTTACCACCCCTGCTCAATTTTGTGGAAATTCTTGGGTCGGGACTGATGACCCTACTGCGGCCACTCCCAATGCTAAGATATATCCGATGGTGATGGCGGCGGCGTGGAGTCCTTTTGACATTACTATTAAACCTTTCATGTGGCCTAACCCTGCGCCCTGTGGCTCTATCAAATTACCACCATTTCTTCAAATGGGAGTGGCCTATCCATCTTTCAAAGCGGCGGCGGCAGGGCAAACTACAAATTCAATTGTTGTTTCCACTAAAACGCAAGGTTGCGTTAAGACTACTGATGGGACATTTCAGCCAAATTGGAACGGTCTTGAAAATTCTTACTTTGCTTTTGCTACTATACCCTATGAGGAAATGGGGGCGGATTATGATTTAGGAGGGGACAACCCATCGGGAAGGTCACCATTGAGGTATTTCTATATCAATAATGTTTCTGCTGTGGATGGCACAACGATTGCAGGTATATTCGCAAGTGAATTTGACCCCTTTATGGATGCCTATGAGGTTGAAGGATTTGCATTTACAGGTTTGGTTGCTGACTTTGATACAAATGCACAAATTCCAATGGAAATGCCGAACAAGTGGACAGCAAAGTTTCAACAAACACGCACATTTACGACTCAAGAAGAAGAATCCGCTAAAAGTCTTGAAGGATTCCCCGACCCTACGGGCGGCATTAGTGTTGAAGAATCATTAACTTTCAAAGTTTGGAACTCCCGAAATGGTGAGGCCGTAGGTATTAGAAATAATTATCCTCGTTTGGGTATTGAGCCGTTTGACCCCGAAGCACCTTATGACCCAACATTAAATTCAATTGCTCAACAAGGAAGTTTAACAAACGAAGCACAAGGAGGGATGGGTTGGAAATTAGTTAGCGATGTTGAAAATCCAACAGGGGCAGTTTTGACAACCCAATACAATACGGATTGCACCCCGATTAAGAGCCTTACGCTTGGGCTTTCTAATCAAATTTCCGCCCCACCACCCGCCCCCACATATTTTTTAGCGGGCGACCCCTCTTATCCTGTTGGGGGTTATCCTTTATCCTTCATGGATTCCGATGTTTGTTCAAATAATAATCTTGGAAAATATGAGCCTACACTCCTTGATGCACCCGGAAGCCCCACACCGATTATAACAGGTAATATCTTAGATGGCGGAGATGGATGGAAAGTCGGTCAAACGGGGGCTATTATCACAGGGACTTCCACAACAGGTGCGGGAGTAATCAATGGAAATATGCAAACATTTACTGTTAGTGCTATTTATGACGGAGGGGTTGGATATACGATAGGAGGAAAGTCCACCACAACATTAACAGGAAGTGGTTCGGGATTAACTATCAATGTTTCCGCCGTTTCAGCCGTTGGTGAAATTACTACTTATAACATCATCAATGGAGGTTCGGGATATACGATAGGAGATAGGGTTGAAATCGTTGATGCAGGGGCTACTACGGTTGCTATCTTGAAGATTGCGACCATTGATAGAAACACATTAGGTATTGAACCCGTAGTTTGCATCTTGGATTCGGGGGGCGGTTGGATAAAAAACAACACTTTCGCCGTCACAAGCCCAAATTATTCCGATTTACCAAATTTCTCTAATTCTTTACAGAATAGAGGGGCGACATTCAATAGCAAGATTTTAACAGACCCCAATTCCACAAGCCGAATTGCATTAGGGTGTTGTTGGGATAATGACCGTGACCAATGGATTTTCCTTTTTGGAAACTATACGGCGATTGTAGCCAATCAAGGAGTAAGTGTTGTATCAACAACCTCCACATTTACTGATAGCGCACGATTCGGTTCAGCCTATCTTGACCAAAGTGGAAATTTTAAGAATGTTGAGCCATTTAATAATGCAATATGGCAATCATTCCCAATGACTAACAATCTTGATGGTATGGTGATTTTCGGTGCAACCTCCGATGATTACTCGGTATCTTCGGCAGGGGTATTAAATTATTCAGTCACTCCCTCAAAACCCGACCAACCACAATCAATTTTTGGTATTGTTGAAAACTCCGACACACGACCACTCCCTACGCAAAGGGTCGGTTGTGCCGCAGGGACAGACCCTTCCACTATTTCCTACAATCTTTCAAGAATTAAGGTTTTCAATCTTGACGGTTCAACAGGAAGGCAAGCCTTCGTTTGGGTTGATTATATCTTGTTTGACGGTGCTGATGCCGTTATCGCTACTAAACTTCGTGAGAGAGGAATGAAAGTCACTATTGATACCGTTGAATGGTTCAAAAGAAAGATTATCAATAGAGGCGATTTGAATATCAAACAAGAGGAAATAGAAGATTGGATGCGCCAACAACAAGATGAATTTACTCAAATGATGCGAGATGCAGAACGAATGGGTCGTGTTCGTAAGAAAAAGAAGCAAGTTTCCGCTTATGGTTTGGATATGTTGGAATCCCTCAATACAGACTTTGAAGATAAAGAGGTTCAAGAGTTTATGAAAAATTATTTGCCTAAGTCCCGACCTCCGACCCCCGAAGAAGAAATGATTGAACGACAACAAAAGGGCGGATATTCACCACAAGCAAAATCTTACTATGACGAAGTGTTTGAACAATGAATTGAGTTTCCATGATTACCGTCATCAGGAAGCCAAACTCCGCTTTTAGGTAATTTAATGAGCAATTTATCCGATATTTTAGATAGTATGATGACTAAATAAGATATAAATGCGGTGTGAAATTGAAACCGAGTTAGACCTGCCGATGTGCTTAGATGATGTTTGCACACCGATGAGGATTCCGATTTCGTCGGAGTTTATGTTGCGAAACATTGAAATCAATGCTTCCGAAAGTCCCTTATCTCATCTTTGCACTATTTCTATTTCGTTTGGAAGTGAAATTGTTTATGAAGGCCCGATTGGAGAGCATGGTTTCGTTATGCAAATCACGGAGTTAGAGCCAAGAGGCGATTATGACCTCAAATTTTCCGCCAATTGTTCCAAATTACATTCTTTGTTAAGTGAACCTATTGACCCTGTTAAACTCGTTATTCGGGGCTATGAGGAAATTGAGGAAGAATTAAATTTTGGAAATAATTTTTCATTGGAGTGGACATAATGTGGTTTTGGTTGTCGCTGTTTCGCAGGAAGCCGAAATGGAAATCGGTTTTTGAAGAGAAGGATTAGATACCCAACACCCTCATAGTCTATCCATGCTGATTCTTTTTACAGGAAAGGGCGGTGTCGGAAAATCCACGATTTCAGCCACTACTGCTGTGTATCATGCTTCGCAAGGCAAGAAAACTATCCTCGTTTCCTCCGACCCTGCACATTCAACAGATGATGTTATCGGACAGAAGATTGGATTTGTGCCTACGGAGATTGCTGACAATCTTTGGGGTCTAAATATCAATGCTGAAAAGCAAGCCAAAGATTTCTTAGAAAGAATGAATGAAGGAATGATGAAATTGACAGCCAATGTTCCGGGTTTTGACCCCGAAATCTTGGGCGATATGGCGGGATTTCCGGGTATGGAAGAATACTTTGGCATGGAAATGATTTATACTTTAATGAATGATGCAAGTTATGATGTAGTAGTCTTTGATACTGCGCCTACGGGACACACGCTCAAAATGCTAACTGCGCCCGATGCTATTCGTGGTTTTATTCTTCGCATCTTACGAATGAAAGCCAAGATAGAAAATTTGAAAGGTTTCGTGTTCCGTAAAAAATCGGAAACGGCTAAGGTGGTTAAAGAGTTAGAAGAAATTTGTGACCGTATTGAAACCTTTAAGAAAATGTTGAGAACGGATGATTGTTCTATTAACTTAGTTTCCATCGCTTCCGAAGCAGGTTATCAAGAGTGTTTCCGAACCATCAAATTCTTAAACCAAATTGAATTACCTGTTAAACACATCCTCGTTAATCAAATTGTTCCCGATTTTGGAGATGAAATTTGGGCTACGGTGGATGAAAACCCTGCCGCCGCCATGACTCATAGGAGATTTCAAATTCAACAACCGTATTTAACCCAATATCGTTCCCTTGCCTCCGAGTATCAAGTTAGGTTAGTCGGTATCACCCATGTTCCTTTTGAGCCAATGGGATTACCTGCTTTGGCTAAACTTTCAACCCTCGTATGGGGTTCTAAGGGGATGATGTGATGGATTTATTAACTTGGTGGATTTCTTTATTAACAATCCTATTCATCATGGAATCAGCGATGGTTCTTTACTTTGTAAGATGGATTTTGTGGCGTTGGAATGGCTCTATTCAAGATTTGTTAGTAGCGCATTATTCAAATAGTGAGTCCGACAAGGAACAAGAATGATGAGATTAACTTTTGATTGGGATGCGGTTTCTATTCAAGACTCCCTCGTTCAAAATGGATTAGCCAAGTTATCACAAGATTTTCCTAAATATGATATTTATTATCGGATTTCGGCTTCACAGACAGGAATCCACGCCATCATTTCCCCCAAAGAGATACAAACCCCCACACCGATTGAGATGGAGAGTGAGGATGCGTTAAATTACCGAAAACAGATGGTTGCTTTTGGATTGGAAGATGAGTGGAGATTGAAAGGTGATATTGTGCGAGTTAATCGTGGGTTGCCGACTTCTCAATTATGGGAATGGAAAGATGGAAACAAAGCGGGAGAGTGGATAAAATATGTTGAGTGAAAATGAACAAAGAGAATTTGCTAAAATTCTTGAATTTCAAGCCATGAGTGAAAATACTGTTTGGATGGTGGAAGATGTGGGCGAAACGCTTGATGGGATGGAAGTCGTCAAAGCGTTAATTGATGGTCGCAAAGTATATTCTGTCCCTAAGACAGAATGAAGGTTTAGATACAAGTTTCCACAATCATACATTATGCAAGCGGAAGAAATGCGATATTGGCCGAGATTAGGAATTTATGTGACCCGAATTGATGCGGAATCATACTGTTCAAAAGTAGGTGGGCAACATACCCACCTTGACGATGACCTTGAAGAATTCGTTCCTGTATCAACCCAAGATGAAGCCGCTATGAGGGCGGAAGTCGCTCATCTTTTTGACAATCCACCTATGGAAGCCCCTCCGCTTGCTAATGATATTGAACTCATGCTAAAAGCAATTCAGTTTGAAGAGAACCGTGTTCCTACAATTAAAAAGTGGATTAAGGAAGATGGAATGGATAAACAAGAAGCCAAAGACCGTTTCCAAAGAGAAATGGATGCTATGGTTCGTGAAGCCCTTGACTTGCCCGAAGAAACTGAACAAGAGCGAGAGTATCGTGAGAAGGCGGCGAAAATTCAAGCCGAAAACGAGGCTCGCAGGTTGGCGTTGGAAAATGGCGAAGAAGAATGAGGCAGGTCAAATGACCGCTTCTCGCCCCCTTGATATGACCGAAACATTGGTTTTCATCATTGTGGACTATATGCTTGACCACAACGGCTACGGCTATTCAACCCAAATATCGGAATATGTTGTGTCAAACTATCCCCGAAGATACACAAGTCGTGAAGTCGTAGGTATTCTTAGAAATCGCCCTATGTTTTGTCATGCCCAATCTAATGAAAGACGGGCGGGTAAGAAGTGGCGACTTGATTTACTCGGTTGGGATAGATACCTTAAAAACTCAAGAAACAAAGATTTGCCTTCCAAAGCGGAATCTTGGTCATTACCCGAAAAGGTTATTAAACTTAAAATGGCTCAAATTGCGGCGACATTAACTGCTCTTGAAGGGTTGAATCCCGATAGTGTGGATGATGTATATGAAGCAATTTCTTCTGTTTGGTCATAGAAAAGGCTAAATAGTGGAAAACATGACGAAGGGTTATGGGGATAGTTAGGGTGCGTAGCATAGTCATTGAATATGCTGAACGAAAAAAGCATGGCTTTTCACAAACTGAACTTGTCTTTAATCGGATAATATCTTGGACATTCAAAGATGGTAAAACTAATTGGAAAGAATTGAATTGCCCTCAAAAATCATTTCATGGAATGCGTGGTTATTATCGGACATTGGGATTAGATGTCCAATTTTACAATCGGACTACAAATAGTTTCCATAGAAACCTCCCAAATTGATGAACCTTTAGATAACAAGACCGACAATGGTTGTTCATGTTCTTCGTAAGATGTTACCGAAAAGGTGCGGCAAAATCGGGAACAACCAATCTTGCCGAATGGGATGAATGTCCCAATCTTAACGATTTCGTAAGCCTTTGTAATGAAAATGGACAGGGCAAATATGTTTTGTTTCAGCGTGGAAAAGGTATTCGTGGTATGAAAAAGGTCAATGAATACATTGTGTCACAACAGGGTTCGGAAAGTAATCCTGTTTCCGCAACAGCACAACAAAATGGGAGAAATAATGGGTCATTATCCGATTTATTGGTATTTGCCGCCGAAGAAATTGGAATTGATGCACCTACTTTCGCTTTGAAAAAGAATGTCAAGGCCGAAACATTAGATGATGGCGAATTGATTGATGTTATGGAGTCAATGGTTGATTCTAAAATTTCTAACGCCGAAGAATTTGAAACATTTTCTAAAGACCTCAAAGCCATGCTATCCGAAATACGCAAGCGTGGAATGTCTTCCGAAGGATATTCCGAAGCAGTAGCCAAGAATTCCGAATCCGTAGCCTCTAAGGTGGGCAGTAATGCTATACCATTCATAGCAGGTGCAGTAGTAGGTGCTGTTAGCGGTGGCGGTTTGGTCGCTACGCATTACAAAAAACAAATGGCTGACATGGAAGAACGCTTTGGCGCACTTGAGGCATCAATGGCTGAAACCGAGAAAACCGTCAAGAAGCAAGCAAAAGAAATGGAAAAGGAAAAGAAGGCCACCGAAGCAGTTCGCCAATTTGATAACCGTTTGAATTTGGATGCTTCGTTCCTCCGAAACTTTAATGGTAATAATGGGCCGAGATATTGAAGTGATGAAAATGGAAGAACCACTTGGATTGAACGCTGACATATTGGCGAATTTTAGACAAATGCTATCCAATAGCAAAGATAACCTCGCCCATACACAATTTAAGGATTTCGTAAATCAAGTGGATGTTTCACCGACGAAGCGTTTAGAAAATTCATACAAGAGTTTGTTTAAGGCATTGGATAAATTTTCTCATGGGGATATGGCGAAACTTCTTCAACACAGATTCCTTTTTGAGATTCTAAAAGCGAGTCCCAAGAAACGAGAACGGGATTTAAGGAGGATTATTAACCATTATTGCGAATTTATTCAATCAGCAGGGAGTGGAAACACAGTAGCGCATCGTTCCAATGTAGTTCGGATGGCGAAGATGATTCAAGATTCAGTCGTAGGTATGGAAGCAATAGAATTTGATAAGAAAGATAATCAATTTCACACCATTTGGATTAAAGAATTGAAGGAACGATTAGATACTAAGGACAACAAGTGATTGTCATGGAAGATATAACCGATAGTGAATATCATTCTCATTCTTTTGAAGACCACTTCCGACCCGATGCTCGTTCCGACTATTCGGACTTGATTCAACGAGAGCCACTTCCTAAAGAAGAACCTAAGAAAGAGGAAACTGCAAAGAAGGGTAAAAATATCGTGGAATTGCTTACAGGTGGCGAGGAAATTGGCGACTTTGCTCGCAAATTGAACCTTGACCCCGAAATGGCTGAAAAGATGCTTGTCCCTTTGCTTTCCTTACTTGATAAATACGGTGTCGGTGAAACGGTCACAGCCTCCCCAAGAGTGGAACAGGCTACGAATGCTTTTGAAGTTATTCGTGATGTAGCCCCCGTTATTAAGGGTGCGGCGGAATTTATATCGGGAAGGCGAGCCGAATTAGAATCCACAGACCTTGAATTCCTTCAAAGAATCAAAGAATCACAAGGAGTGACTGATGCTTCTTTGTTTGACGACGATGACGATTTGTTTGTGGTTGGTGAAGCCATAGTGGAAGAACCTATTGAACAAACCCCTGCCGCCCCACCTGCGCCCGCACTTGATTTGAATTCCTTTAACGCTAATGATTGGGGGAATTTCTTCGCTACGGAGGGTGCGATGACTCCGACTGAAAAGAAATATGACATCGTTAATAATGACTTAACCGATGCTTTAGACGCTCAACATCTTGCGGTGGAAGCATGGGCTAAAAAAGAAGGCATGGAGATTCGTGAAAAGGTGCAAAAAGAAAAGCAAGGCGGCAATTACGATTTAGGAGTCCGAACCGATTATCACAACATGGAATTAGGCAACCCCGATGCGGGAGTCCCTTCCACCTTTGCGGAAGTGCAAGGCATGAATACTGATGCGTTTGCTATCGTTGATGTTTCCGATTTGGCACAAAGTCAAGGATTATCCATGAATGAGATTATGGAAGGGGATTCTCAAAGGAGAATCAACAACCAAGCACAGGAAGAATGGGAAACTGAACCTATTGATATTTCCGAGTTTGTGGAAGATGAACCAATGGTTGATTATTCCGAAATGGAAGCACCCGAAGAAGCCCAAAAATATGACCCGTTGGCAGTAAAAGGCTTTGATATGCCCGATTTTGACCTTTACGAAGTTAATTTAGAGGGTGGAGAGGATGACTAATCCCGTATGGCGACATTATGTGGCTGAAATGATACCTCAATGGCTAACTTGGTGTCGTAATGTTCACTTACCTTCGCACATAGATGTAATGAATCGTTTTATTGCTCTCAATCCCGGCTACATTCCTGTGAGGGCTACGACTAACTCCGACCTCGCCATTGTGCGAGATATGTTGTGGGATGAAAATTTTATTTTGGGATTATCCGATAAGGGTTTAGCAGTATGGGCTAACGGGACTGTTGGTGAATTGGTGGATGAGATGCGACCTTATGGAATCAAATTTAAGGAAATTGCTACTGTTTGTGATTTTCTTGACTCTAACTTGACATGGTTTGAACGAGTCTATGCGTTTGGGCGGGCTGACATAATTGCATTTTTAAGGCATGAAGGGCGAAATATCTAAAAGATAGACGATTTACAGACCAAGATAGCCGATTTACAAAGAGCAGGTATTAGATAGTCGGTTAATCAATTATGTTCTATGGCTGATAAGACCTCCATGTTCGCATCTTTGGAAGGGCTTCCGACAACAATGGGTGGCGGAGAAACATACAAAAATATGAATCCTATCAGTAAGGGTGTTACACTCCCTGCTACGAGTGATGACCGAGCATACAAAGCCAAGTATGACACCGATGATATTTCTGTTACTACGGATGGATTTACAGTTTTTATGTCCCTTGCGGCTCACCCTGCGGGTGCAAATATGGTCAAAGACAAAAGTGGTAAGGGTTTTGAAACACCGCCGCAAACATTTTTCCGTTTTACAATAGGTAAGACACCCACCTATTCTTTTTACTTTGGAGAGGATGCCCCCTCGTATAATTTCATCGGAGAGTCCATTTTAGTTAGTGAAATTAACATAAATCGTAAGAAGCAAACTTTGGAAGTTAAGTTTTCGGATGGGGTTGCTTCTTTGATGGTGAAAAAGAATAGAATGTCTTGGAAATACGCTGACAAGGGTGCTACAAATGGTTATTTTTACGATGATACAGTTCCCGCAGGTGTAGCCCCAATCCTCATGGGTATTGCCCCTTACAACGCCCTTACTGCTACTCAATTTCGTGAAAATGTCAATGACTTGATAGGAATTATTGGAACTATGATTGCCGAAGGTAATGGAGTGTATTGTTGGGATGCCGATAGTGCTAAAACATACTTTAGTCCCCAATCATTTACTTTTAATGAATCTTTAGACAAAGAATTTTTGAAAACTCCCGAATACGCTTTTAATACTATGGAAACACTTGATACCAAATCAGCATTCGTTTCTTTCACCGTAGCCGTTGAAAATTCTCGTAAGAGGACAAATAACTACACAGGAAGGCACAAAGGCGATACTGACTACTTAGTTAATCTTCAATTTCCCGGTGATGAGGAATTGCTTGCACCAATGGGTGTCGGAGAGAAGGGAACGACGGTGGCTTGCGGCATAGAATCACCCGCAGGGAGGGTCTTGAAGTCTATTACCCCTGCACTCAAGGATGGTAATGTTGAGCAAGTCCGATTAGACTTCCGTGATGGTTCACACTACATATTCCCCGATTCCGAAACAGGAAACTTTGTAGCCACCGATAAGGATTTCCCCGACCAAATGCTTGAAGGGAAAGTTATGAATTTGATTATTAGTGGTGGTAAGTGGGCAGAATCCTATGCTCAAGAAAAAACGACTCGCATTGAAAATGATATTGATACTTCAAAGACCATTATTATTGACGATAAAATTGAAACTAAAGCGATTGCGTGGAAGGCCGATTCAGTTTTGAAAGTTATTGTTCCCAATCCCGATGGTAAAGGAAGTAAATTGGTTTCTATTCCATTGAAAAAGGAGGCTTAAACATGAGCGAAGAATTTGATAAGATTGATGCACTAACAGGTGGAAAGGCTATTGAATCCACCCCTTCTCAAATTCCAAATAAAACTCTAAACCGAAGAATTAAACCTGCCCCCAACCAACAATTTCAAGGTGGTAATTCGGCAAGTAAGATTTCCGCCGACCCGCACAATCAAGAGGTAAAACTTATTATTGAACTACTTGAAACAAACCAAGAAGCAAAAGCAAGAACGGTGGCTAATCAATCCCCTGCCCCCGAATTTTTGAATGATTTTATTACTGAATATGTCAAGAATGGCGGTCAAGATGAGAAAAATTGGATGTATGTTCGCCGTATTCATGCAGGTTCAAAAGGTAAGAAATCTCCTGTTACTATTGAACTCTCCTATGATGCTGATGGCGATTTGAATGTCGTTAAAGTCCCGAAAGATATGATTTATGCGGTGGATATGCGGTCTTGGAAAAACTCTAACCTTTTACCAAAGCCAAGCGGCTCATCCACCCCCTCCATTACTCCTAACCCTGCTGAAAGCGGAGATGGCCCGGATTTGAACCCTCCACCTGCTAACGAGGCTTCTAACCCACCCAATCCCCAAGCCGATAAAGCACCCCCTGTTGATTATGACAATCCTCTCGCTGACCTTATTGGTGGGACAATGGTTGCAGGTTTGAAGCAATTAGGACTTCTTGATGGAGTCACGGTTGCTGACATTGATATGACCGATTTCAAAGTTATTAGTGGGCGAGATTCAACCCCATTCAAACTCATCGGTTCAAACAATGAAGCATTATCCGTAAGCGGTGTCATCCCACTTTCAAGTTTCGGCCCGAAAGACCAAAAAGGCAATTTTACCTCATTTAGTCCCGAAAATATGGGGGATGTATTGTATCAAAGCATCATATATTCTGTTGAGGAACTTGATGGTGAAACAAGCATTTCCGAAATGGTGGAACAATTGAGGACTATTCGTTTGCACATGGATGCACTTTCAAGAGTATTCGGTTTTGACGACCCTAAGCAATTAGAAGCCTTCTTTTGTGCTTGGCTGATGAAAGATTCAACCTGTCGTCTTTCGGGTATTCCCGGAACAGGTAAGACAACCGTAATCAATTCGGCGGCGACTTTGTTGGCGAACTCTTATGGTTTCAATGTAGCCCCACGATTTATTGCTAAAAAGAATGCCCCTATGGGAACACCCCATGATTATTACATTTTCCCAACAGGACAGGCTTATGCGGTTGATTATTCGGACAAAAATCAAGAATTGACTCGCCGTGAGTGGGAAGATTGGAGATTTAGCACATGGGATAGCATGGCTAAAAAGTCGGGTGCTTATCTTTACGATTTCCAATTCTTACAACGCAAATCCGATAAAGGATATGCGAAGCATCCTATGAAGCCCGAAGAATTCGCCAACCTACTTCTTGCTTCACCAACGATAGATAAAAATGGATTATCCGACAAAATCGTGTCATCTCCAATTAAATACGCTGATTTGGTGACTCTATTCGGTGAGCATGGCGCAAAAGTTCCAAGTATTGTTGAACAAATTGATGGTAATGCACAAATTTTAGGAAGTCCATTATTCACCGATTCGGGCGGAAATGAAGGTTTTGCTTTCCGTGATTTCTTGATGGAACACTTTTACGATGAACGACTTGGAACTAAGTCCGATAACAGCGATGCGAAGTTTGGATTGATTTCGGCTGAAATGCTACATGAGTGTGGTATTGCTAAGATTGACTACGACAAGCGAGCCGAAGAAATTCTTTATGGTGTGGAAATTCGTCAAATTACTGAAAAGAATCCATTATCCAATAAGACGGTTGCCTCTTATTCTTTTGACCCTACACCACGACCTGTTGTTACTCAACCTGTCAAATTCTTCAACGAAGCCAATCGTAGCGGAAGTGGTGTTGAAGATGCGATTCTTGGTCTAATTGCTGAAAAGACTGTTGAGTATCGTGGACAAACATTCACATCACCATCATTCGTCGCATGGATGGACACAAACCCGCATCAAAAAGGAAACGATTTGGCTTTCGTGGACAGAATTGACATGGAATTGCTCTTTGGAACTTTGAGTCTTGGTGGCCGTTTCAACACCTTACTTTCCCGTTATTCCACAGGTGCAAAGGGTTCAACCCCCGAAATTCAATTGATTAAGCGTATGTTGCCTAATAAAACCGATGACAAATTTATCTCCCCAATGAGATTTGAAGATTTGAGTTCCGTTTGGGGGAACATTGGCGATATGCCGTTCAATTCATCGGGTGCAGGTGAAGATGAAGAAGGCGCATTACTTGACATTTCTTTACTATCGGTTCTATTTACTCAACGATGGATGATTCAAGGGTTGGAAACTGATGTATATGGGAAAGGAAAGCACACTTTCAAAGACAACGATAATCCATTTTCGTCGCCACTTGCGGATATTTCAACCACTACGAACAGTCAATTTGAGTCGCAACACGCTGATTGGTGGAAACTCTTTGGAAATGATGCGAGCGCAACAGGAACACAAGCCCCGATGTTGATTACTCGTATGCTTGGTTTCCGTTTCAGCAATTCTTTGATAAAGATGACAAGGGCTATGGCTTTCCTTCGTGGTAAAGACCATGTAACTCGTCAAGAGGTTCTTGATGCACTTCCTTATTGTCTTGGACACCGACTCGGCCCTGCAAGAGAAGGGGAAGACCCTAAAGGCAGGGACATTGGTATCATGCGTGAAGGTATGACTGTTGCTAATGAGCAAGATTTCGTTAGAGAAATCATCCTTAATGGTTATGTTTTGCGTAATACAAAATCTATCATGGCGGCGGCTGATAACAAGTCATTGATGGATTTGTGGGATTCATTCATCCGAAATTGTCGTTCATATCTTGAGTCCACCGATGCTTATTGGAAGTATGAAACTGATGTTTTGCTTTCCATCAAGCCTTCAATTCGTAATAAAAGTAGCAGTATCACTCCTGTTCATTGGGCAATCGCTACTATGATTGTTGAAAATCAAAAGAGAAAGCCTTCTTACAAGGACAAAGTATCACGCTATCAAGAAAGGCTACAACGCCCTGCCTCCAAAGAAGGAACAAAGAAAACAGATGCGGAAACTCAAAAGCAACAATTGATGGCTGATGTTTCCATATCTCAATACATGAAGATTCGTGGTGAAATTTCGGCTGACATGATGTTGTTTTCCGATGATAAAACAGACTTGTTATCCCTTGCGGATTCTAAGATTGATGCAATTAGTGGAAATGTTTTGAAAGCCACAACAGCCAATTGTAATTTCATGGCCGTAGCCCCTAAGCCAAAAGCCGCAATTGGCCCATATTCTTTGAAAGGTGGTAAATACTCAACCTATGATTCATTTTCAAAAAGTATTGGAACAGGCGTGTCTAACCCTAATGAGTTTAAGTGGCGGTGCTACAATGACGGTATGGGTGCATGGGGCTACATCGTAAGTAATGGTCAAAATCTAAAACCGATTGCGAAACTTGGTCAAGCGGCATCGGGACAAGATTATTTTGATATAGCAGGTGCGGATTATGACGCAAACCAAGCAATAGGATTTTTGCACCAATTCACTATCCCTCTTGAAGAAGAAGTCATTGATGATGACACTTTTGCGGCTAAAATGCAAAGTGTCCTTGATGCCCTCAATGTGTATGCTCAAAATGGAGTCCTCATTGGAAAGAAAGGAAAGTCATTCGGTGTGCAATCACAGTTAGCATCAGTCAAAGAATATCAAGAGCAAGCATTGACATTATTGAGTCAATGGATTTCCCGACCCAAAGGCTCAAAAGACGCAATAAATGATGGGATGCTACAAAGTGGTTTCAATGCCTGTTTCCGTGCGAATCATGCCTTAGAGTCTGTTGAAGGTTCAATGGATGTCAAATTGAATGAAACAACAACCACTAAAATTAAAGGTGATGATGAATTGCGATTATGGCTTTCCATGCGTTGTGTTAGTGGAAACAATGCAACGGCAGGGACAAAAGCAACAGTAGGATTCTTTATTGGTCTTACATCAGCCACTATGCGACCTTCTCGTAAAGAAAATGGCGACATGATTTTAGATGCTGACGGCAACCCTACGGGATGGGAGATATTACCATTTGATGAAGATGAATCTTATCGCCCATCATTCTATACAGGGGACAAGGCTAAGGAGTCAATGTATCAAGATGTAGGCAATCTAACGATGAAAGATTACCGCATTTATATTAAATTGGCCTTAGATGCGATTAACAACATAGATTAAACCGTAGGTTTGATATAGTCGTTAGGATAATTGTCTTTTATGGATGATGATGCGTCGGCGGAGAATGCCCCGTTGAATATGCGGAATGCGTATCTCAAATTACAACAAATCTATGGTGAAGAAACCATCCCTCTTATTCTCGGAACGGAAATGCACGGTGGTAAAACTGACATGGCTCGTATTGAGGTCGGAAAAGACCAAATGATGTTGTGTTTAATAGAAAATTATCATGGCGTTCCCCAAAAATACACAGATTCAGCCCCGTTTTTCGTTTTAGGACACGAATTCGGGCATATTGTTGCTCATCCCGGCAAAGATTCCGCATATTGGGTTGAGGGGATGAAGGAGATTCCTGTTGAAGACCGTCAAAAGGGCAGGTGGCTTAATGCTATTTCCGATATTTTAGTCAATTGGACTGTTGTATCGGGAACGACAGTAACACCTGCCGCCGAACATGAAAAAGAAGCGATGAAGGAAGCGATGCTTAATGGTTGGAGGTCAAGTCAATTTACCCGAAGGTGTAATACCAAAGAAGGAATTCTTCGCCATAAGAAACTCCTAAGTGAATCCAAAGGTGGAAAGCCTTTGAAAGACAATCGTTATCAACCCAATGGTGGTTTAAGAGGTCAATATGATAGTCCCTTGAATCCTACAAACAAATATGAACCTTCGGCATTGACACCATTTTATCAAAAACACATGGGTCATGGTCGTGGTGAACAATACTATCCACCAATCAATTATTGTGTAGCAACGAAAATGTCCGAAAGATGGCGAAAAGTCGTTGCCTTAAAAGGTGGCGATGGTTTTACCAAAGGAAAAACTTATGTTGTGGAAGGGACAAAAACCTATGATGGGAGAGAAAATACGGAGGATTATGAGCCTATTTCTCAATACCTAATCGCAGGTAAATGGGTGTCGGCTCGTTTATTCCAAACTGCCTGTCCCGATTGCGGAAGCCCTTGTCGCAACATTTGGGATAATTGGTGGCACTACAAACCAAAAGCCGAAAGACTTCAAGACATTGAGGTAAGCGGAACATGGCAATATCTTCTCATCCAAATGTTCGCTTTTGAATGGGCTATGGCTTACTCAAGTTTCATCCCAATGGGGAAGCGAGCATTAGATAGAAATGCAGGGGAAGCATTTTTGGCTATGATTGCTGATGATATGGATGCTATAATGAGAGGGTATTGAAATGGGTTATAAGAAAAATCCTTTTAATTCGGATTCGGGTCAAAAATTGATGAAAGATATTTTCAACCTCATGTTTATTTCTCCCGAAAGAACGCCTTCACAAATTGAAAATGAGAATAGCGAAAGGCAAATTACACACTACAAGGGAAATATCATCAACATTGTTAATAAAATGCGTAAATTCGTTGTTGGTTATGAGCAAGTCCCACTTGTTGAAGCGGCATCTTCGGGCATTTGTGTTTGTCCTCATTGTGCAAGGCGTGACCCGATTTGGCTTTGGGAAACGGTGGATGCAGGTCATTACAACGCCCCGCAAACTTGGACAACATCAATAACTCCCGAAACATGGCGACAAGGTTTTAATAATGAAAAGGGAAGGTATCTTTGGATTGTTCGTTATCGTTGTAATGATGCTACATCTTGTAAAAAATGCAACGCTTCTTGGACAGGACATGGTAAAGATTCTTGTCCGAAATGTGGTTCAACAGATTTAGCCAAAGTCGGGTGTGGTGAAGAATCCTTTGATACTCATTACATCAACCCTATGACCGCCGACCAAAATCACCCTCAAAACAAATTTGATGCTTCGGGTGCGGAGGATAATGATAAATGGCGAAAAGGCAGGGAAGAATTGACAGGCGAATTTTACCGCTACAAATTTGTTCACAATAGACTTCCCGAAGGGAAACTTGTTGAATCGTGGGAAGATATTAAGAAATACACTCCATTTGTGGAATTTTCATACATTGATAAACAAGCAAATGAAATGATAACGAGGGAATATCCAATTTCGGAATTAAATTACGCCATTTCTAAGCAACAACAAAAAATGTGTTTCAATGGAATAGATAGGGGGAATGATAGAGGATTTTACCACCCAATGAAAACAGTTATTTTAAGACAGGGAGTAATCGCCCAAACAGAATCTTGTCCGAAATGTGGTGCAACCGACTATCCACCCTTGATTGATATTCAAAATCAATACTATCGCCCCGATACGATGAGAATAATGAATCCACAACCTCTTGAAGCCCGAACAGGATTTGATGGGCAATTCAAGGGGCTTCCTGTTTATACCTTGTATCTTGAATCCACAGGCAACCCCGATTACAAATTGCTACTTTCATTACCTGCATATAACACTTTGAAAGCGATTCCATTGATGCCTAAAATCAATGAAAGTGCAAGTGGGACTACGGCTTGTCCTAATGATGTTGGAGGGGATGCTCAAGCCGATGAAATTCTTGCGGAGAAAAATGAAGAAATGATGGAAACCTTCAAAAAGCAAGTGGATGAAAATTTAGGTAAAAAAATGGATGGTCAATCTAATCAAGGATTTACCTTTGTGGTTTGCGAAGGCCGTTCAAGGGAAGCCTATTATGATTTTGAGCAAGCGAAATGGATTGACGACTCTCCACCCTGTTATTCATACCGTGACCCTACTGATGGAAGCACTTTGAAATCTAAGAGGGAATATCCCCGATTTATTGAGATACCATCATATTCTCCTAACGCACCTGCTGATACCGATTTTACGCAGTATGAAGGAGTCAATCTTCAAAGCCATCTTGTGCAAGATTGCGTTCTCCCCAAATCTAATGAAGCGTTAAATATCACAATGGAATCTTCCACTAATTATCATTCAGTTAGAGTCATTGATGAAGTAATCAATGAGGAACAACAACAAATTACTCAAGTCATGGAATGTCGGACTTGTAAGGCTATTGTGGAACAGGGAGGTATCATTCCTTATCGTATGGCATTTGACCAATGTGATAAAAATGGAAAGGCAATAAATGATTTTTCACAAGCCGTTTTGGATGCGGAAATTGCATACGAGAACTCATATCCGACCACAGATGTTTATGGTGACCCCGTTCCGACAGCATGGGGGCTTTATGCAAATTCCGAACACGATGGTAAAAAGATGTTGGAGAATCCCGACATCAATATAACGATAGGGTGATAATATGGGAACATTTGGAACAGGACAGCGATTTGACGACAATCCATTCGTCTTTTTTGACTCTAATGAGTATGTAATTCAACCTCAAAACCAACAAGAAATGCCTAATCCATTACGAGCCATGTATGAAGACTTAGCCCCTTTGCTTCTTCGTAGCCCACCTTCTAAAAGATACCCGCAACAACCAACGGGAAGGAAATCTTGGGATGTTTTAACAGACCCGATTTCGGAATTGATTTTAACATCGGTTGTTCCCGACCCTGTTCTTGGGGAAACTCTTCAAAGGACAATGCGCCCTACAATTGAAGGTGTTGAAGGTTTGGCGACTCACCTAAACATTCTTGTTGATGCTTCGGGTTCAATGGGAGATTCTTGCATTTATGGAGTTACTGCTACGGGATTTCCGATGGCGGGTTATCATTTAGCCCAAATATGCACGGCTATGATGATTGGACAAGCCGAAATTGCTAAAGATACCTTTGCAGTATGGGATTTCTCAACCAATGCAACAACCGTGTGGCCCGGGCCATCGGGAGAACACAATATGGCGATTGATTTTTTCTTACAAAACACCCCTGCGAATTCATCACCATTTGCCCCTCGTAATTTGACGAATCTTTACAATGGTTTGGATTTAGTGGGGTCGGATTTAGAATCCTATGATTTTGACCAATGTGTTACTATCATTATTATGGATGGTGCAATTAAATCACTTGCAGATGCTCAAAAACAAATTTTTGACAAAGATTCTCAATATACAGACCGTGAACTGCGAGCCAAAGGCCCGGTTTTCTATTGTTTTATTGCGAATCCAAGTAATCATACTGACATTAGAGAAGGGCTTGATTATCTTGTGGAAGCCTTAGAAAAGGAATATGGGAAAGATATGGGTCATTTTGCGGTTGATATGGTGGTTACCGTAGGTGAAGACGGCACAATGGCGGGTTTCGCAGGTAAATTGGTTGATATGGCGAGAATCAATTCGGGTGATTCCGATTTGGGGAAAGAACATAACATTGAAAGTGCGGAAGATGCCGCCAAGTCAAAGGCATGATTTAGATAGCGGAACGACCCAAGTTAATACATGGACTCTTGGGGTGCTGAATCTTCGTCATCATCATCGGCTTCTTTCAAGCCCGATGAAATCGTTTTGGCTTGCACATCGTTAGGACAACCTGCTGACCTAAAATTCCCGCTTGATTTCGTTAGGGATAAAATTTTCTTGACAGGAATTACAGGAAGCGGTAAGTCATGGACAGGCGGCCTACTTATGGAAGAAATTAACCGTGTCGGCCTTCAATTCGTCTGTTTTGATGTTTTGGGCGCACATGGAGGACTCTCCCAATTAACAAATGTGGAGGAATTAAGTCCCAAAGGTGGCGAATCAGTTAATATCAAAGGGCTAATTGAGAGGTTGAGAAAAGAGCCTACTTCATTTGTTATTGATATTTCGGATTTAACCCTTGACAAGCAACAACAAATAGTCCGTGATTATTGCGATGATTTACTTCAAGCAAAACTTGGTAAGGGAGTTATGACAATCTTTGAAGAATGTCAAGATTTCGTTCCCCAACAAGGAAAACCCGTTTCCTTTGACGGTATCGTGCGCCTTTGTAAGTTAGGGAGGCAAAATGGCTACGGTGTTTGTTTAATCTCACAGCGACCTGCATCAGTCAATAAAGAGGCATTATCCCAATGTTCCACCTATATGATTCATAATCTCATTAACCATCGTGATTTGAAAGCGATTGAAGACCAAATGGGTTTCGGGACAGACAAGAGCCAAGTCAAAAAGGTTCTTGGAGGAATCTCGGCGGCACAACAAGGAGAGGTTGTTTGTTATTCACCGACTTACTTCCGTGATGATGGTTTCTTCCAACCCTCTAAAATTCGTGAAGATAGGAAGGTTACTCATACAGGTAAAAACATTGAAATGAAACCTGCAACCTTTAATGCGAGTCCACAACCAACCCCCGAACCGTCAAGAACCCTCTCCACCGTTGGAGAATGGAGGTCGGAAGTATCGGATATGGGCATGAGGGGAGATGCGTTTGGTGCTATGCCTCTTGATGATAGATTACCGCAACAAGATTCGTTGAGAGGTCTTGCTTCCGTTGATGTGGAAAAGGATTTCCCCGATTTGGAATATGTTCCACTTTCGGAACGCCATCGGATTGAGGTTGATGTTTCGGACAAGACCGATTTTGAGTCACATGGCACGACAAAATCCCCCTTTAAGACTCCTTTAGCGGGAATTGCTATGATTTCTATTATTTCCGCAGGTGCATATATCGCCATTCGTGGACTCACCGATTAAATAGGTGGTTGAACAATCATAGATTATGCGGATAGGTGCGATAGCGTTTTACACCAATTCACATGAGATTCGCAATCAATTGAAAATGATGAATATGTCATTGGAACAATTGATGAATTTAAGTGATGTTGAATTTGCAGGTCGTAATAATGTGGTTAAGGAGGCCGTCTTGCTTTTACTGCTTACTCATACCGCATCTTGGGGCTATGTAGCCAAGAAAATCAATCGGAGAAATGGACAAACGGCGTGGCGAATCGTCAATCATAAAGACAATTTTAAGGAAGTCGCTGATGACGAAATTTATCTCGTTTTGAATCTTGAAGAATACGATTTCAAACATTGGGATGAAATGTCATCCGTTCATACTCTTGCTTACTCTAAAGGGGGAAGTCCGATTAGAAAAACTCCAAGTCAAGGGGACAAAAAAAGATGTGTTAAATCCGATTTTAACATTTTCAAAAATAGCAAACTCTTACATCATTTAGTGGAATCTCAAGACCCCTATTATAACAAATCCCATCCATTCAATAATCAATGGGATGATTACAAGCCATATCATAAGCCGTTTGATTACGACCCTCAAAGTTATTACAAATCATTTACAAATCCATTTCCTTCTATGCAACGCAAGAAAACCTTACACGCTATCCCATTTTTGAGAACAAATATCACACCCACAAAAGTAAGCCTTTGGGTCAAACCCAAGACTCCTGTTGAAGTCCCTCGCTTATTTGTCAATTTTCCACAAGGCATTCCTTTGATTTTGGGATGAAAGGTTTTAGATAACGAGAAAGAGAAGTGATAAATATGCTACCCGATGATAGCCCTATTGGTCGTGATGTGAAGGCCGAAGCAACAGACCCGTTTGGAAACATTACAGGTAATCCTTCTATGGCTAATTTGATGGCTGACCCACTTGGGACTGAACTCGTTGCAGGTTTGACAGGGCCAATTAGCGCACAAAGCCTTCCTACTGATGAGGAAGATGTGATGGGACAACCGCCTCAAGTTAATTTCACAAGCGGAAGTGGCGGTGCTACACCGAATCCAACCCCTGCTGACGATGATTCCCCCGAAGTCCGAAATGAAATTATGGATGCGGAAGGTGGAATGATGTCTATTTTTGACCGTGCAAAGGCTCTCGTTGCCCGTAATTGGAAATGGGTTTTCGCAGGTGCAGGTGTCGTCATTGTTGGTGGCGTAATGTTGAAGCGGAAAAAGTGAGGCTTTAGATAACAGAAGGGAGAAATGATAAGTATGGCTCGCACATTAGCAGGTAATACAGTCTTACCCGACCTTCCACCCGCCCCACGAATGACCCAATTCCCTCAAGTCAATTTGGCGGCTGACACACTTCCCGCATTTAACGCTATGGGTCAAGGTCTTGCACCAAACGCACCACTCCCTGCCGCACCATCAATGCCGAAAGCACAAAAGTTTTCCATTCCATCAAGTCAAGCAATCCCACTTGCTGATGCAGTAATGGGTAAGGGACATGGACAAGGTGTTGTTCAAAACACCCATCGCCCATCTATGCCTACTGTCAAGTTTGCTGAATTTGAATTGCCAATGGGTTCGGATGCTTCCCAAAATCTCGGAAACTACAACCTACGAAGCACAGGACTTTCACCCGAAGGACAATACATGAGGCCAACACATACTATGGAAGTTTATGGAAGTGGTCAAGAATTCAATGTATCTCATTTGAACCGTGTTAAGCCCGAAAATTATGTTCCTAACACACTTATTCACGGTGTTACTGAAACCTTTGGAAACAACCCTGCACACGAAGTAAATCGTGCCGCTATGAGTCGCCCTCCAAACCCACGAAAACTGTTCGCCGCACCTTCCGTTAATGTGAAGCCTTCTGTGAATCGTGTTTCCCTTCGTGATGCACCTATCCTCCCAAGAGCGAATGTGCCAAAGCAAATGAATTTCACAAACTTGATTCCTCCAAGTAGCGGTATGCGTTTTGAATCCGAGTATGTAGCACCACCTGTTCGTGCTTCCGACTTCGGTGGATTGACCCCAAGCCGTCATCGCCAAGTAGGAATCAACGCAGGGCGCACATTCGGTGCGGAAGGACACCTTCTTTGAGAGCCTTTAGATAACGAGAACAACAATTGTATCTCATGTCGGTTCGTTCCATTTGTGAACAAGGTTTTCATACATACCTTGCTGAACAACACCGTTCAAGTTTGAATAAGTCCATCTCTAAGGGCTTAGTCGCAGGTGGAGTCGCTTCGGGATTACTTTTTGCACTTAATCATTTTGGAAATTTAGATGTTGAGTGGTTTTATCTCCTATCGCCTCTTCCATTACTTACTGCCGCTTCGGTTGCCCACCAATCAGTAGGCGTTTCTTCGGAAGATTTGGAACATAAAGAGGCATTTGATTCCATTTGTTCTAAATACGAAGAAAAAGATGATGAGGATGGTGAGTGAAAATGGATTTGAATTTTAATAGCCATGATGGGATTCAACATTTTATCAAGAAAGGCTATATGCTTCAAGACAGAAACGAAAAAGATTATTATGCACCCGATTATTGTCTTATTAGGAGTGATTATAACCATTTCGCCCCTGTCGTGGATTC
>Ga0209404_10000835_pt1 | contig 22867 bp, 31 predicted proteins | sample TroAtlMetagenome_2_FD_187447 | JGI IMG/M metagenome (GOLD analysis project Ga0209404, IMG submission 187447) | Marine eukaryotic phytoplankton communities from Atlantic Ocean - Tropical Atlantic ANT8 Metagenome (SPAdes) (version 2) | ecosystem: Environmental > Aquatic > Marine > Oceanic...
CTCTGAGTATCAATACAAGTCTTCCTTTGTGGTAGATCAGGAGATTAATCTCGTCGCATTTATGACAGAGTTAATGATGAGGTGTGATTACAAATGAGACAGGACTATGTGACACAACCTATGTTTCCTATCAGGTGCTTTAGTTTTAAGGCACCTGTTGGTCTGACTAAGGATACTCTAGCGAAAGCAGAGAAGATGGCATATAAAAACTATAATGCTGAGTATGGTGTTGGTACCACGTCTGACATATGTAACAACCCTATCTTTAAGGAGTTGCATGTGTGGTTTCAGAGTTGCATTGACACATTACATGCTGACAATGGCTGGAACTGTGATAGACTAGTAGTTAATAAGTCTTGGATCAATAGATCCGATGCTGAGAGTGGTCATCACCATGCACCACACCGACATCCAATGTCATACTTGAGTGCTATATTCTATCTCACACCAGGACCAGTAACAATCTTTGCTGATCCAATAGCACAACGAGAGTGGGCTCAGTTTCACTTAGATGGTGGACCTATAAGTGATTCTACACAGTATGTTACACCTATACCAGGTGGATTATTCATATTCCCTAGTTATATGATTCATTCTTCTGATCCTAATTACAGTTTCCATAATAGATTCAGTATCGCCTTTAATACATTCCCTCAAGGGTCAGTTAATTCAGGTGGATGGGATCAATCTATGGTTGATGTAAAAGTAACTGGAGCATGGGATGAGTTAGGTCCATTAGATTTGTCAACGTATGCTAAGAAGTAATGCCAGCCTGGGAAGCAAGTAACGAACTTAATCTATTCCCTGTTAAGGTCAGGGAGTATCATAAACCCGAAGATGATATGCACAAGTATCTCTTGGAGTTTTTTGAGACGTACCCCCAACAGTTATCTAACTTTCCAGAGGGTGTTATTACTAGCAGACCAGATCTACACAAGTGTGACAACGAACATGTCCGTAATTTGATGGGATGGTTTCGTGCATGTCTTGAAGAGTACCATAACCAGTATCAATTATACTGTGATAATCTTGAGATCAGTGCCTGTTGGTTTAACAAAGCACCTGCTCAGAGTGGGGTTGGTCATCCACTCCATAGACATCCTATGTCCTATGTGAGTGCTGTATATTATATTACAGAAGGAGCACCCACTGCCTTCGATGATCCCTGCACACCTAGAGTATATGATACACTAGAGTTACATCAGCAGGAGAAGATGGCCGACCCGTGGGGTATCTGTGAGACAGTCTCAGCAGAGCCAGGTAAGTTAATTATCTTTCCATCATGGTTAAGACACTTCTCTGGTAGACATCTAGAAGATTATGATAGATGGACAATTAGTTTCAATGCATTTCCAAATGGCAAGTGCAATACAGGGCCATTCCAAATGCCACAATTAGAGGTTAAAGTATTATGAAGTATTTGAAGACACCATTGAGATATCCAGGCGGTAAGTCTAGGGTTGCTAAAGATTTTATTCCTAGATTCCCTAATGATATTAGTGAGTATCGAGAGCCATTCTTAGGTGGTGGATCTGTGGCACTACTATTCAGTCAGATGTATCCTGATGTACCAGTGTGGGTCAACGATAAATATGTTTACCTCTATAACTTCTGGGTACATCTACAGAAGTGTGGTAAGAAACTGTCAGATGATCTAGTTAGTATTAAAACAGAGCACTCGACAGAGGATAAGGCCAAAGAATTATTCAAAGATGCCAAAGATAAAATACACAAGGAAGATCCTTATAATCAAGCTGTTCTTTTTTGGGTTCTTAATAAGTGTAGTTATAGCGGACTTACCGAGAACAGTTCCTTCTCTGCAACAGCTTCTAGACAGAATTTTACAATTAAAGGTGCCAGAAACCTCGTTAATATTTCCAATATAATACAACCGTGGAGGATAACTAACCTAGATTATAGTGAAGTCATGCAAGCAGATGGTGACAATGTGTTTCTTTTCTTAGATCCACCCTATAAGATAGGGACATACCTATACGGTAGTAACGCTGAGTTGCATAAGAATTTTAAGCATGAAGATTTCCACGAGAGTTGCAATCTATGTAAGCATGATTGGTTTGTCACTTATAATAATGATGATGACCTGAAAGAAATGTATAAAGACTACCACCAAGAAGAATTCAAAATCACCTATGGTATGAAGCATAGGCCAGACAACAAACTAAAGAAGGAGTTACTAGTAGTTAACTACGATGTAAACGCAACACCACTGGAGGCGATGTATGCATGAGTATCCACTAAAGGATTACCTCAACAGTATCAATCTAAAGCAGGGAGACCTCTCTAATGATGAGAGAGCAATGAAAAAATACCCTGCTTTTGTTGTGAACAAGTGTCTTTCTTCCTTCATTGACACTGTAATGCATGCGAACGAGATGAATGCATCTTCACATTTAGATAAGGATCTTCAGTACCAATATTATATACATAGTGTTAGGAAATCGAAGAGATTTTCTCCTTGGGATAAGAAGTCTAAAGACTGTGACCTCGACTTAGTGAAAAGATACTATGGTTATAACACTGAGAAAGCTCAGCAAGCGATGAGAATTTTAACTCAAGATCAAATTGAAGTTATTAGATCTAAATTAGATACTGGAGGAAGACAATGAGTGATGAGATCTCGTGGTCTCAAGACATGATGTTAGAAGTTACCCTAAAGGAACCCGATGACTTTCTCAAAGTGAGAGAGACATTGACTAGGATAGGAGTAGCATCTCGTAAGGAGCGTAAGCTTTATCAGTCTTGTCACATTCTACATAAACGTGGTAAGTATTACATAGTCCATTTCAAAGAACTATTTGCACTGGACGGTAAGCCAACTAACATAACCCCTAACGATGTGCAACGTCGCAATCGTATCGCTAAACTACTATCTGACTGGGGCCTAATAGATATTGGTAGTGAAGTTGAAGACTTAGCACCTCTTAACCAAATAAAAGTATTGTCCTTTAAGGACAAAGGTGAGTGGACTTTAGAATCCAAATATAATATTGGCAAAAAGAAAACACCACAGGAGGTGAGTTAGTATGGCTGAGGCTACAGAAGAGAAAAAAGAAGAGGAGTTGACAGAAAAAGGATTCCTTGGTAAACTAAAGGACAAAGTATTACCAGACGAGGAGGAACAAGCAGCACTACTCTCAAGTATGGTCAGATTGGGCGTACTTGTGTGGTCTGGTGGGATATTGACTCTTAATTATGTGGCGATTCCTGGCATACCGCAACAAAAAATAGATCCAACTTTCATAGCTAGTGTTTTTACTGGAGTTTTAGCGAGCTTCGGGATTCAAACAGCATCTAAGAAAGGAGATGGTACTATGAAGATGAATGGTGCTGGTAGTGGTACTAACGGCAACGGCAACGGTGCTGGTGGACCTGTCCAGACTTTGAGGATTGAGCAAGCTCCCCTAAAGATTATTGCTGTAGATCCAGGTAAGAAAGATGAAAAACCCTATCAGTTGTAAAGAAAATGTGTCAAAAAATAATTAATGTCGTTGCTGTTGCGTCTGGCATTGTATCTCTTGCCGTTGTTGGCGTTGGTGGTTACGTTTATGTTAACCAAGACTCCATCATAGAGTCGGTTAAAGAGAAAGCATTAGGTTCATTAGGCGGTGGAGCACTCGGTGCTCTCGGTGGAGGTGCTCTACCTAGTCTTGCGCCTTCCCCTTCACCTGCTGGACCTGAGCTACCTGCATCACCGTTTTAACTAACGTTTATTCGTCATGTTTCAGAAACTTAAGTCACCAATGGAGACTCAATTCACTGGTGACTATTCTGCGTTCAAAGAATTAGTATTAGGACCAGACTTCGGTTGGTCATACAACGATCAGGCAACCCCAGGGTATACTGAGCACGTTAAGAGGACAGTAGCAGAGAATAAAAGGAAGTTAGATGAAGGAAATAGGACAGAGGCACTGAGTGCTGCTGATCAATTGATCAAAGAGAATACTCAACGTGCTGACTATCATATCAATGTGCAGAAGAATGGAGACCTAGCATTCTATTCTCATGGGTTTCTACAGGGACCAAGTCCCATGCATAAGATGTATTCCAATGCCAATTCGGAGTACTTACCGCATGTTACTCAAGTTATAGCACAGATATTTGAGATAAATAATATTAGTCCCCAATGTGTCTACCGTATCAATGCCAATGCAGTTCATCCTGTTGAGGGTAATGTATTAACGGTACCTCATTATGATCATGAGTTTCCTCATACGAATCTATTGATATATCTTACCGATGTAGGTGGAGATACAATATGTTTCGATGAGCATGGGAAGAAACATACATTCACCCCTAAAGAGGATGATATCGTAATCTTTGATGGATTACATTGTATGATACCACCTAAGAAGGGAAGACGTGTCGTCATAATAGCAACCTATCTAGACTAATGGACGTTCAGAAAGTATTATCCACAGGTACAGCAGTTGCAGTCGTAGGGACTGGTGCTGTGGTAGGTGGTGGACAGGTAGTAGATAACTATACTGGTGGTCCTCAGAAGAGAGCCACGCAAGAAGAGGTTAGACTACGTGAGATCATCAGAGAAGAATTATATCTACAGTTGGTTAACGCATGGCCGACTACTAGTGGCCCAGTGAAGGGCACTCCAACTCCTAAGAATTACAAAGAACAAATACCCAAGAAGTAATATGTCAGATCTACTCTTCCATGTCTACGATAAACACAACGATGTTGTTGTGCATAGTCTGAGGGTGGAGGAACTAGAAAAGATGCTAAGAGAGGAGGTTATAAGCGTCCAAAAGCACGACATTGTACCTGTTTGGGAACCACCATATGATGAAGCTTCGTATTGACTAAATAGATTCAGTTTGTACAAAGATAATGACAAGTATTATTGACCCAAAGGAATTTACAGACGTGGTGACCGAATTGAGGTCATTTTTTTTGTCTAAAAATTTCTATGAGGTGCACACCCAAAATCGTTTGAGTATCCTTGCTGCTTGTGAAGATCCAGAGACAGTAGCAACCTACAATTATGCCGATAACATTTGGCCCCTACCTCAGACAGGTCAGATGTGGTTAGAATATGAATTGTTAAACAACCCCAAAGCAGAGGGGTTTTTCTGTGTCTCAACGTCGTATAGGGCAGAGCCTAACCCAGTCCCAGGTAGACATGAAACCATCTTCCCTATGTTTGAGTTTGAAATGAAGGGAGGTGTTAAAGAACTTCAAGACATGGAGTGGGAACTATGTGAATGGTTAGGTATACCATTAAGTAAATCAGACATCATGACCTATGATGACTGGACTAATAAGTTTAATGCTAAAGAGTTAGACCATGACCATGAGAAAAAGATTGGTCGTGGTATGATTACTGACTTCCCTGAGTGGACATCACCTTTCTGGAACATGGCACGTAACGATGACGGCACCAGTAAGAAGATTGATGTGATCTTAGGTGGTCAGGAAACTATCGGTAGTGCTGAACGTAGTACAGATAAGGATCAGATGAGAGATACATTCTATACCATCTCTGATGGACAGTATGCTCAACTCATCATTGATCTGTTTGGTAAGGAAAGAGTAGAGAAAGAACTAGAAGACTTCCTCTCATTTGATTTCTTCCCTAGAAGTGGGGGTGGAATCGGTATTACTCGTCTCATATCAGCCCTTAAATAGGGCTTCCTTGTGAGGTGACGAAACTGGTAAACGTGGTAGGTTGTTTCCCTACTGTTCCTGGCGGGACTTGATGGTTCGACTCCATCCCTCACAGTTAAATAACTATATAGTGCATGGAAATACCCCACATCTCCACGCCAAATTCAGGCATACCTAATATCCAAGTTAATGGTACAGGTATTCCTTTGATACGTTCTAATTATGTGAGACAACCTAACATAAGACCTGTAAGGGGTGTCTACGTGGCCGACTTACGCAGTTGGATGACAAGTCCACAGGTTACTACACCATTGTCACCACCAGTAGTGATATATGCAGGGACACCCATCGTTGATATGCCTGGTTGTGTTGCTATACACAAAGAGAATTTAAAGAACAGATCACGCAATAAGATGCTGGTCAATGATGACCCTAAAGGTAACGTGGTCTTATGTGATGCAGGTATGCCATACTATGAACCACCTAACTATGATGCTAGAGAATTAACATGGCAGACCATCACACCTGATCAGGAAGAGCAGGAAGAGGGTCTTGATATAGCAGATCCAGAATTAAGTACAGATACACCTGAACCTCCTGATACATCACAACCTCCTGGTGAAATTGAATGTCCTCCACCTAATGCTAGACGCATAGGAGATAGGAATCAGAAGGGTGATGAGCAAGTTAAAGAATATAAACTAACACCTGACGGTAAAATTTGTGAGACTATCTGGGAGCCTGTGCCAGCAGTGGAACAATTCCTCCCATCAGCAGGTGTTGTAACAACTACTGCGACGATTGCGACTGTGGCGACAGCGAGTGCCCTATTTGCCAAACCCCTAGCAGATCTGCTGCTGAAGGCTGTGAAGCCTGTGATAAAGAAGGTGATGGACGCAGTGAAGAAGAAACTGGGGAAGGTTGAACGCCGTCCGAGTTTGTCTGAGATGAGGACTCAGAAGTACCGAGAGAAGAGGGGTCTACCTCCACTGAAGTCGAAGAAGAAGAAGGGTCAGTCCACTTAGGTTTAGGTAACTGATGCTCATGAGGTACTAAAGTACCACCTGGTGCTGTTACTACAACGTCAGCACAAACAGAATGATAAGGAGATGCTGGATGGAAAAATATACCTGCCTTCTTGAGCTCACCACAATTTTTGAGACGAGCTAATTCAAAGTCTAATCGTTTGTTAGATACTAACTGATTCTGCATTGATATCTGTGCTTGTGCTGCTTCATGGCACTGCCTAACTAACTTTCTGTTCAATGGTATAGACAGGGTAGCAGAGAGACCTGCATTGAATGACTGGTTGGCAGACATATCAGTCCTAACTGGTTTGTACCATGTAGGAGTCATCTTACCACCACTATTAACTACGTCAGGCACACCGTCAGGACCATCTATATCCATTTCGATCTGCATATCCTCTCCATCAGGGAACCATCTAGTCCCATCTGCTTTAGTCCTTGTGTCATACCAGTCTGCCCAAGGATAGTTTTTAACAGTGACAGTCTGTTTAGTAGTCTTACCTGTAGTATCAGTCAAATTATATTGTGGTTCATCATAAAAATCGACCCAAGGATCCTTCCGAGAGTCGGCAAATTGTATGTAAGGAGTCACGTTAAAGGTACTACCTTGACACTGGACACCACCACCATAGGTGTTGGTTATGTATGGACCTTGTAAAACTTGTATTGCCTGGTTGGTTACTGAGCCAGAACTATTGGCGATAGGGTTCGCTGTAGCACTAACACCACCAACTTCTGCTCTTGCAGGTAAAGTTTGGACGCTGAGAAGTGCTGCTATTACTGGGTAAACGTACTTGTTGTGTCGGTCACGCTTTTTACGGTGGTGACTCTTTGTATCAGGGTCTGGTTGGTCATCCCTGGTCCTTGATAACTCTGTACGAATTGAAACGCATCCCCTGGAGTCGTTATCGTGAATTTCCCTGCGCTTCCAAAGTCTAAGTTGTCGAAGGAAGAGGTTACTTGTCCAGTTATGGCTCCTTCTCCCGATCCCACACTCGGTGCGACTGTTACTGTTGATGTATTCACGTTTGGATTGAGTGCGTCTCCGTCGTGGGAGATCCCTACCCCTGACACTGTGTATTCCCATCCTGTTCTAAAATCAATTGAATTTATTGTTTCCGTTATCGTACTTTCAGTCTCCGTATGGCTGGTCATCGAACCCTGCTGGAAATTTGGTACCACGGGGACTGCTTGTGCAGCAGTTCCCCCGAAACTAAGCAGTAGTAGTACTAAAACTCGTTTCATTATGTATCACTCCTAGCGTATGGTGACCTCGGTGACAAACTGTCCCGTAGCTGTAGTGCCAGCCCCACCAGCCGTTATCGCCATAGCACCTGCTGAAGTTATGGTACCTGCCAAATTACCAACGGTACCAGGGGCAGTCGATACTGTGTTGGAGTAACCATTTACATCACCTACATCAGCAGCAGTAGTGACTATACTGTCACCTAACGACACTGATTGTGTAAAGGAGTATGCATTTCCTTGAGTTGTCTGTGCTGCATCAGGTAGAGCAAAAGTTGCTGCACCAGAAGTTGCCACAGATTGAATGCCACCTAGATCACTAGCTGCACTACCACCTGACGGTGTAATAGTTGTAGAGACACCAGATCCACTAGTGCTATATGTATTTGCTGCTCTAGAAACTGAAGTATAACCCGCATCTACCGAAAGCTGTGTCGAGCTACTAAGTCTATGAGTCAGATCGGCACGTGCTGCTGTGCCACTCATCAAAATCATTCCAAAAAGCAGTATCGCTTTTTTCATTTATCCTAAGTAGAAGTACTTCTATTTAGCAATTAAGACATGTAACGAATGTACTAGTGACGGATACCACTACATGTAGTTTTCCACATGTGTGCTATAAATAGATGTGGTTGCCTTCGGGGACCATACAATACAAACTCGCTCAATGGAGGAGCTATTATGTCTAAGATACAGAGATACCGTGCAGCTGATTTACCACAGCTGATGGATAAGATTTTTACCAACTCGCTAGGGCTGGATGATTACTTCGAGAGCTTCAATCATATAGAAGCAAGTAATTACCCACCCTTTAATATTGTTCACATAAACAATCACGAGTCTAGGTTAGAGGTCGCACTAGCAGGATTTAAAAAGGAAGAGGTTAATGTCTACACCGAGTATGGAAAACTTCAAGTCGAAGGAGAGAAATCTACCCCCGACGAGGACACCACGACGTTTATACACAGAGGACTGGCTCAAAGAAGTTTCAAGAGGTCGTGGACAATCGCAGAAGACACGCACGTCACAGACGTTACCTTTGAGGACGGACTCCTCGTTGTCAAGTTAGGCAAGGTAGTACCTGAGCACCACGCAAGGAAGGATTATCTCACCTAGATATTAGAGATGTCTAGGATCTATGAAGACTGAAGACGCACTAGGGCACCCCTTATTCCTGATGCCAATAATGCTACTGGGAATGATCGCTCTAATAGAAGGTCTACACACATCTGCCCACTTACATCAACAGATAGATGTCCACGGATACTGTCGAAACAATGCTGAGTGGGTAGAGTCAAAAACAAATGGTGATGATGACTGGTGACATATATAATACACAACCGAAGAGACCCCAAGGGTCTCTTTTTGTTTGGAGATTAACATGAACATGTATGTAAACCTGTGTCCAGCTATGAGCGAGAAGAAGGACACCTTGACAGTTGACATCCCACCAGAGTATACTGATGAGTTCAACCAGATGGTACACATCCTCGCTGAAGAAAAGAATATCACTGCTCGACGTGCATTCGTTGATATGGTGAAGTTTACCTTTGATAATCTAATGGAGAAAGACTATGAGCGTAAAGGTCGTAAGAATGCAAAACGGAGAGGACGTAGTAGCTGACGTAAAGGAGATCCGTCCTGAGTCAGGTAAGTCTGCTATTGCATACGAGTTTGTTGACGCAATGGTTGTAACGATCCTTAGATCAACTGAGGATATGTTTGAAGAGAAGACAGAGATGGAGTCATTAGGTGAGATTCAATTAGAATTTTTTCCTTGGTCACCATTAGGGACAGGCCGAAACATTGTTACCCTATATTCAGTGGTATCAATCTCTGATCCACATTCCAATGTCGTAGAGGGATGGCAACAGGCAATAGAGAAATACAAATCATTAACTAAAGACGATGCTAAAATTGATTATACTCAAACACCACCCGACAACTTATTTGCTGGGTAAGATAACTGAGTTAGATGAAGAACCAAGTCTTCTTATTGAGAATTGTTACTATGTGACACCAGAGGGTGTCCTTGAGGAGTATCCTTTACATAGCAGCCAACGTGACATCTTCTTGACAGGAGATGATGTTATGACTATGATGGATCCATCCTTGACGGTAACCAAATTGTACGACGAAGCAACCAGTGAGTAGTTTCTATACAAATCTTTGTTTATTAGGTGATGATATTCTCTACCGTGGGTATGAGAATGGAGAACCTGTGCAGTATAGAGAGAAGTCAAAGCCAGTAATGTATCTGGTACCTGATGCTCAGAGCAAACCTTCCAAGTATAAAACCTTGGATGGTAGGAAGGCATACCCAAAGCAGTTTGATGGTGCTAGAGAGGCACGTGACTTCCTTAGACAGTATGAAAATGCTGCTGGTTTAGAGGTGCATGGGTATGAGAGATTCCTCTATCAACATGTTGCTCAGAAGTTTCCTTCTGACATAGACTATGACATGTCCAAGATGAAGATCTATACGATTGACATTGAGGTAGCATGTGAGAATGGTTTCCCTGATGTAGAGGCATCTGCTGAGGAGATGCTATGCATTACTATTAAGGACTTCAATACTAAAAAGATTGTCACGTGGGGTACACGTGAGTATCAATCTAAGCATGAGTATCGTGTCTTCTGGACTGAAGCAGAGATGCTTGAGGACTTTGTAGGATGGTGGGTGCAGAATACTCCTGACATTATTACAGGATGGAACTGTAACCTCTATGACATACCTTATATCTGTCGCAGAGTAGAGAGAATACTAGGAGAGAAGTGGAAGAAGTCTCTGTCACCTTGGAAGAGGGTATATGACAGAGAGATTATCATTCAAGGTCGTAAGAATATTGCTTATGAAATTACAGGAGTAAATATACTTGACTATCTTGATCTCTATAAGAAGTTTACTTACACCAACCAAGAGTCCTATAGACTAGATCATATAGCTATGGTAGAATTGGATGATGCTAAGTTAGATCACTCTCAGTATGAAAACTTTAAAGATTTCTATACTAATGATTGGGATCGCTTCGTAGAATACAACATACATGACGTTGATCTTGTTGACCGTCTGGAAGACAAGATGAAACTCGTTGAGTTGTGTGTTGCTATGGCATATGATGCTAAGGTTAATTTCACAGATGTGTATTCGCAGGTGAGAGTCTGGGACACACTGATATACAATGACCTAAGTAAAATTAATGTGGTAGTACCACCTAAAAGTAAAACAAAGAAAGATGACAAATACGCAGGAGCATATGTCAAGGAGCCCGTCCCTGGCATCTATGATTGGGTGGTCAGTTTTGACCTTAACAGTCTCTACCCTCATCTCATCATGCAGTACAACATCTCCCCAGAAACCCTCGTTGAAAGAAGACATCCAACCGCCAGTGTTGATGGACTGCTCAACAGAAAGGTTCGAATCAATGGAGATTTTGCAGTGTGTGCCAATGGAGCACAATACCGCAGAGATATCCACGGATTCCTACCACAGATGATGCAACGCATCTATGATGAGAGGACAATATATAAAAAGAAAATGCTCAAAGCGAAGCAAGAGTATGAAAAAAGACCAACCGACCAACTCAGACGAGACATTGCTAAATTTAATAATGTCCAAATGGCAAGAAAGATCCAACTTAACTCTGCCTACGGTGCAATCGGTAACCAATACTTCAGGTATTACAATCTTGCGAACGCTGAAGCAATTACCCTCAGTGGACAAGTCGCAATCAGATGGATCGAAAACAAAGTAAACAATTATTTAAACAAAGTTCTTAAAACAGAGGAGACTGATTATGTCATTGCTAGTGATACTGATTCCATTTACCTTAATCTTGGTCCTCTGGTACAAGCTGTATTCCCCAGTGGAGAGAAGGACGATCAGAGTACACTTAGTTTCCTTAAAAAGGTGTGTGATGTGGAACTTGATCGCTATATTGCGAGTGCTTATGAAGAAATGGCAGCCTATGTAAATGCTTATGAGCAGAAGATGGTGATGAAGAGAGAAAACATTGCCAACAAAGGTATATGGACAGCGAAGAAGAGATATATTTTAAACGTATGGAATAGTGAGGGTGTCCAGTATGAGAAACCTAAACTAAAGATGATGGGTATAGAAGCAGTCAAGTCTTCTACACCCATGCCATGTCGTACTGCCATTAAGGAAGCACTTAATGTTATAATGACTGGTAGTGAAGAGAATACTCAGAAATATATCAAGGACTTCCGTGAGAAGTTTGAGAAGATGCCACCAGAGGAAGTAGCATTCCCTCGTGGTTGTAATAATATACAGAAGAATACATCCACTGCTACCATATATGGTAAGGGATGTCCCATGCATGTCAGAGGTGCTCTATTATATAACTTCTACATTAAGAAGAGGAAGTTACATCATAAGTATCCCATCATACAAGAGGGTGAGAAGATCAAATACATACATCTTCGGACACCTAACAAGATTAATGAGAATATAATCTCATTTTTTCAGACTCTTCCTAAAGAATTTGGGCTTGACGAATCCATCGACTATGACCTACAATTTGAGAAGAGTTTCCTAGCACCACTCAAAGCCATCTTGGACACGATAGGATGGAAAGCAGAGAAACAGAATACATTGGAGGCACTTTGGTCGTGAGTTTTTTAAAGGATATAGTAAAGGAAATAGACAATGAATACGCTGCTGTCGTTAGTGATGGTGTCGCTGCTGGTGACACAAGTGGTTATATCGACACGGGTTCGTACATCTTTAACGGACTTGTCAGTGGATCCATCCACAAAGGGGTTCCAGGAAACAAAATCACTGCTATTGCAGGTGAATCAAGTACAGGTAAAACGTTTTTCTGTCTTGGTATTGTACGTCACTTCCTCGAATCTAATCCTGATGGCGGGGTTATTTATTTTGAGTCTGAGAGTGCCATAAGTAAAGACTTGATTGAGACCAGAGGTATTGACTCCAGTCGTATGATCTTAGTGCCAGTTAATACTGTCCAAGAGTTTAGGACACAAGCAATCAAGGTGCTTGATAAGTATATGTCCGAGAAGAATCAACCACCTATGATGATGGTACTTGATTCACTAGGTATGTTATCCACTTCTAAGGAGATGGAAGACAGTGAAGCAGGTAAAGAAACAAGGGATATGACACGTGCTCAGGTAGTTAAAGCTATCTTCCGTGTGTTGACTTTGAAACTTGGTAAAGCAAATGTTCCGCTAATAGTTACCAACCATACATATGATGTGGTGGGTGCATATATGCCCACTAAAGAGATGGGAGGAGGATCAGGTCTTAAGTATGCTGCTTCTAATATTATCTACCTTAGCAAGTCTAAGGAGAAGGATGGTAAGGAGGTAGTTGGTAATATTATTAGAGCTAAACTTGCTAAGTCAAGGTTAGCGAAAGAGAATTCTCAAGTGTTGATTCGATTATATTATGACCAACGTGGGTTGGATCGTTACTATGGTCTGTTAGAATTGGGAGAGAAGTATGGAGTCTTCGAGCGAAAGGGTAATAGAATTGTCATTGGAAATGATTCTGTATATCCATCGGTTGTATATAAAGACCCCGAAAAATATATCACCCCCGAAATACTACAAGCACTAGACGAGTGTGCACAAAAGGAATTTTCATATGGATCTTAAGGACTACATCGTCACCTATGATGACGTACTTGACGAAAATGTATGCAAGAATGCTATTGAGTTCTTCAATGAGGATCCAGCAGACATCACCAGATATGATGCTGAGATGTGTGGTTTCTCATCTGTTAACTTAACTGAGCAGTGTGAAGTCAAGAAGAATACCAAGTGGGATCCTGTTAACCAGGCGATCATATTAACAATCAAAGAATGTGGTGAGAGATACATCAAGGACATTGATTGTGAGAGGTATTGGCCCAGACAGAATGCACTTGAGCAAGTCAAGATCAATAAGTATCAACACAAGACAGCGGATAGGTTTGATCGTCACATTGATGTGGGTGATCACAACTCTGCAAGGAGGTTCCTTACCTATGTCATCTACTTGAATACTGTTGATGAAGGTGGTGCAACATATTTTAACGATATTGACGTTGAAATACCTGCGAAGTGTGGTAGAGTGTTGATGTTCCCTTCTACGTGGACATACCCACATACCTACTGTGCTCCGAAAGAGCAGGACAAGTATGCAGTCTCCACCTATCTACACTATACATGACCTTAAAGATTGAAGAGATCACCCTTAGTAAACTCATTCTTAATGACACGTATACTAAGAAGGTCTTACCATTTATAAAGGATGATTACTTTGATACGTCCTCTCACAAGATACTGTTTAGTACCTTGTCTGAGTATGTTAATAAGTTTGAAACCACACCCGAACCCAATGCCCTAAAGATAGAAGTAGAGAAACGTCGGGACATCTCCGAGGAAATATACAAGGAGGTTGAGCAGTTTCTTAATAATTTAGATAGGGATGCGTATAACGAGGACTGGTTAATCGAGACCACTGAGAAGTGGTGCAAAGAAAGAGCAATTTATCTTGCTCTGATGGAGTCTGTCAAGATTGCTGACGGACAAGACAAAACACGTACGAAAGATGCTATTCCGTCTATCATGTCGGAAGCTATTGGCGTGTGTTTTGATGATCATGTTGGACACGATTACATACTAGATTCTGATGACAGATATGACTTCTATCACAAGAAGGAAGAGAAGATACCGTTTGATATCGAGTATCTTAACAAGATTACCAAAGGTGGCCTCCCTAATAAAACTCTTAATATCGCACTCGCTGGTACAGGTGTCGGGAAGTCTCTATTCATGTGCCATTGCGCTAGCTCCGTCTTGCTCCAAGGACGGAACGTATTATATATTACAATGGAAATGGCAGAGGAGAAAATTGCTGAACGAATTGATGCCAACCTCTTGGACATCCCAATCCAACAACTCAGCGACCCCCTCCTCAGCAAAGAAAAGTACTCCTCCAAGTTGCTTCAGTTAACCAAGAAGACACAAGGTAAACTGATCATCAAAGAGTATCCCACAGCGTCAGCACATGTGGGTCACTTTAAGGCACTCTTAAATGAGTTGTCTATGAAGAAAGGATTCAGTCCTGATATTATATTCGTGGACTACCTAAACATTTGTGCCTCTGCTAGGTACAAAGGAACCATTGTAAATTCTTATACTTATGTCAAAGCGATTGCAGAAGAGTTACGAGGACTCGCTGTCGAATTCAATCTCCCGATTGTATCTGCCACTCAAACTACTCGTGCTGGCTTTGGTAGCAGCGATCCTGATCTCACAGATACCTCTGAGTCTTTTGGATTACCTGCTACTGCTGACCTTATGCTCGCTCTTATTTCAAATGAGGAAATGGAGGAGCTAGGTCAGATAATGATCAAGCAGTTGAAGAATAGATACAATGACCCTACAATGTATAAGAGATTTGTAGTGGGTATTGACAGAGCGAAGATGAGGCTGTATGATTGTGACCAAGGAGCACAAGATGGAATCATCGATGCAGGTGATATTGAACCTGCTACTGACACTAAGAAAACCTTTGAAGGATTCAAAATCTAATGACTGATAAATTTACTAACTCACCAGGTGAAAACTATGAGCAGGATAAGGCTGCTGAACAGGTATCTAATGCTGCTAGAGACAAGGTAGATGATGCCCAAGACAAAGGTCAAGAGGTCTATGACAAGACTGCTAAGACACCAGAAGAGCAGTCTAAAAACATGGGTACTGCCCACAAGAGTAAGAAGATCCTAGATGAAAAGATTAAAGATAAGAAGAAGAAGGAAAAGAAACCTCAAAAGTTTGAGATTGATCTTGATAACTACACAGATTTTGTGGATAGAGTTACTAGTCCACCTAGTAAGGACTTCAATGCACTCCTAGCAAGGTATGGTGAGTTGAAAGGTGCTGGTTGTGACATTGCTAGGTTAGATACTGCTGCATCAGGGTTATGCTCAGAGGCAGGTGAGTTTATGGAGATAGTTAAGAAGTTAAAATTCCAAGGTAAACCATACAACGAAGCACAGAAGGAGCACCTTACTAAGGAGTTGGGTGACATCATATGGTATGCAGCACAAGCATCACTAGCATTAGGTGTACGTTTAGATGAAGTGATCTATACTAACACTCTTAAGTTAGCAGCACGTTATCCTAATCAGATGTTTGAAGTAGGTTACTCTGAGAATAGAGCACCAGGAGACATTTAATGGCAGAAGCATATACTAACGGATCTTTATCTGTTGTAGTACCAATGGATGATTTCAAACTCATCCTCAGACAGATGTGGAAGTCACGGTCTACAGAACCTAAGATGGGTGAGTTGTATAAGAAGTATAAAACACTGACAACATTTGAAGACACTGCTGATGATTCCCCGTGTGACATATGAGATACCCCGTAGACATTGATAAAGGAAATGAGTTTGCAAAATCCATTAAGGCTCCTGGTCTTGGTGGATTTTCTGGTATGTTTCCATTGGATACATTTGACTATGACGAACCAATACTAGTAGCAGGTGCTGATGGAGTAGGTACTAAATTAAATGTAGCAAGGGTTGCTAATGACTATACTACTATTGGTATAGATCTAGTTGCTATGTGTGTCAACGATGTGATCACCTCTGGTGCTACACCATTATACTTCCTAGATTATATCTCTACCAAGAAGATAGATGACAACGTTGCTGACATCATGGTTGGTATCCTTAAGGGATGTGAGATAGCAGGTGTCCAGTTGTTAGGTGGAGAGACAGCAGAGCATTTCAGACAGTCAGAGTATGACCTAGCAGGATTCTGCACAGGTATAGTAGACAAATATAATGTTGTCGATGGTAGTGGTATAATGAAGGGTGATAAGATTGTTGGTGTAGCAAGTAGTGGACTGCATAGCAATGGGTTTAGTCTTATCAATGATATGTTATGGAGACATGAGTTAGTTTATAAAGAGCACCCAGAGATACTTACTCCTACTACAATCTATACTGCATCTGTATCAAGAGTAATGGAAGATGTATATGTCTCAGGTATGGCACACATCACAGGTGGTGGATTGCAGGAGAATATTAATAGAATTATACCAAGGAGTCTTCATGCTCAGATCGACTGGACATCATGGGAGAGACCTGAGATATTCAATGTCATACAAAGAGGTGCAGCAACCAACCCTCTAACTGAGGACATAACTGAGGAAGAGTTGAGAAGAGTATTCAATTGTGGTATAGGATACTGCTTTGTAACTCCATACCCTGCTGAGGCTATGAAAATGATTGTTGAGGATTGTTACATTATTGGAGAGGTGGTTGACAACTCTTGACGATGGTAGTATATTACATTTGTTGAGAGCTCAACAAGGGAGTGACTGAATAAACTTACTGGCATATAGCTGGTTAAGGTGATGAGGCAGAGGTGGTGCTCGCTGGTTAATACCAGAACCCTTACCAAGGGGTCTCAGGCAGAGATGTTTTTACTACTGTAGTAATGCCCGTCTCTTGTTGGTACACAGGAACCCAACCTCCCACACCAACACAAAGGAATAAATAGAGGGTAGAGATACCCTCTTTTTAATGGACCTCAATCAAACGATAGCAAATAATATTGATAAGATATTCAAGGATAACCTAGAGTTGTCTAACATGTACTCTGGTATCTCTGTTGTTGGTGCTGGTAAGGAGATCAACCCCTTTGATACTAGTAATGTAGGTGCTAACACATCAAATGATATTGCTGTTAAGGGTAAGAAGGAAGTTATACTCTTTCCAAAGATCAAGAATAAGAATGAAAGAGATTGGTTAGTCCAAAAGGTTGCTGCACATGTTGACAGTCATCTGGATGACCTGAAAGAAAATATAATGCCCTTCTATGATGAAGAGCTACAGGCATGTTGGACTACTTCTATAAAGAAACATGCTGCTAGTAGTGCTCAGTCTTATGTTGTAGAGGCAGCAGTTAAGAAGGGATTTGATCTTAGAATAGTATTCTCTGCTAAGGGATTAACATCAGGTGGTAAGTTACCTGATCCTCATGAGTTGATGACCGCATGTCTTATATTAAAGAAGCAAAAGATTAATCCTAATGCTATCAATGCTCTGGCTCCTGACAAGAAACTAGAGAAGATAAAGGAGATAGTTGATGGGTTATATAATGTAGCAGGTGACATAGTAGGTGGATCAGGACTACCTGGTTTCTACTTAGAGAAGGAGAGAATCAACCCAGACATAGTTAACCTAGCTAAAGCTATATCAGTATCTAATACCATAATAGATAAGTTAAATGGTGCAACTATACATACTATCTGGCAGACTGGTAAGCAATGGGCACAAGAGATTAGAAAGTATGATATAGGAAAGGATGATATCAAACACTATAACTCATCTGATATTGTTATTAAGTTTGAAACCACAGCGATGCACTACTGGGGTATATCATTAAAGAAAGCGAAGTGGAATCCATCTGGACAGGCAGACGAACCAACTCTACTAAACAAACCCATGTATGGTGCAAAGGGTTTCATTGAGAAGAGGATAAAACCAGCAGATGCTATGCAGGTTGAGGCTTGTAAGAAGAAATTCTTCGTAGGAGCACTGAAGTTAAAGTATCCTCAAGGTGAGTATAAGAAAAAGAAGATCACCACGATGAATATCAAAGAAGTTCTTAAAGCAGCTGATGCATCCTTCGTTGATAAAGATAAGGGAGACATGCTGACTGGTCAGGGTGAGTATAAGACCAACCCTAATGTATACTTCAAGAAAATGAATGATGTATTCATTAAAAACTTTGATGGTAATAGAGATTTCTTTGAGGACTTCTTAGATACTGTGTTTAAGTTTAAGATGGGTACCTATCTTAAGGATGCTGTGTTTCATTTCACACTGATAACTGGTGTTGGTGACTGGAAGAATGGTGATATTAAGGTGCAAGAGATGACTGAGATCTGGCACAAGACTACCACTGAGGTCTTTAGAATCTTGTTTGGTGATGAGGATAACACTACCTTCAGACTGGTACCAGGTTTTGATAAGAATGGGAAACCTAAGAAGCAAGCATTTGAAAAGGATGCTACGGCAGCTAAATTATTCTATGACATGAGGATAGGTAAACCTGGTATTGAACATACTCTGGTTAACCTAGAGGTAAGATATAAGGGTGCACTGACTGCTGAGCCACAGTTTCAGGTCTTTATATCAATGGCACAGAATGGATTCAAGTCCCTGTATAAAAAGACAGCTGCTAAACTGACCACTCAACCTAGATGGTAGACTAAAACCTGCTATAATAAAGACATGGCAAAGAACACACACTTAGAGCACCTAGAAGATGATATATTCAACAGTGGTACTGCTGGTGTAACAAATTCTATTAACTTCCTGAAGTCACTTAGAGATATGCTGACTGAAGGAGATGGACAGTCTCAGATGAAGGTCACTACCAAATGGGACGGTGCTCCTGCTATTATATGTGGCAGAGATCCACAGTCACAGAGGTTCTTTGTTGGCACAAAGTCAGTCTTTAATAAGACTGATCCAAAGATAGTATACACAGAAGCAGATGCCGATAGATTCTATCCAGGTCAGACTGTTGGGGGTATCCTTAAAAATTGTCTACAAAGACTATCCACTCTACCTATACAAGGTGTGTTACAAGGTGACCTGTTATATCAGACAACACCTTCAGTCATAATGCTAGAGGGTAAACGCACCTATAGTTTCAGACCTAATACTATTACATATACTATTGATGTTAATAGTGAGTTAGGTGAGAAGGTAGGTAAGAGTAAGTTGGGTATAGTATTTCATACAGAGTATACTGGAAGGACTATGCAAGACCTTCAAGCAGGGTTTGGTGCTGATGTAAGTAAGTTACAAGGTAAACCAGACGTTGCAGTATTCTCCTCAGAGTTTACTAATGTGGGTGGTGCTGCTAACCTATCAATGGTTGAGAAAGCAAATGTAAATAGGAATATACTTGCTGCTGAGAGAAATCTTAGATCAGGATCAGCATTTGTTAAAGGTATACAGGGTGTAGGTAAAGGACCATTTACTCTACCTGCATTGTTTAAGGTATACTTTAACCAAGTAGTGAGGGAAGGTAGGGTACCACCTGCTAATATAATGTCAAAACAATTCTGTTGCTTCATAGATTCTAAGTTCAATGCTGAGATTGGTAAGAAGAAGACTGCCAAGTCACGTGTTGAGTGGATGAAACGTCGTAATGAAGCTGTCAGATACATAAATACTAACAGATCTTCCATGAACTCAGCTCTTGATGGCTTTAAAAACCTGATGGATGCTAAGGTTATGATCATAAATAAATTGACTAAGATTAAAAGTGTTGGTACATTTCTGGAAGAGGAAGGTGGTCTAAGGGCTACTAACCCAGAAGGATTTGTTGCCATTAAAGATGGGGCAGCACTGAAACTTGTTGATAGACTGGAGTTTTCCAGAGCAAACTTTACAGCCGCTAAGGATTGGGGTTAATGAAATTTATAGAGTTTCTAAAAGAAGCAACTGCAAAGGGTAAAACTCCTGCTGAGAAGAAGAAAGAAGCTCAGGAGGCAGATAACCATGTGGCGATTACTTTCGGGAGGTTTAATCCTCCTCATGCTGGTCACGGTAAGCTCCTCGATGCTGTTAAGGCACATGGTGGAGACTCAGGTAATTATAGAATCTATCCAAGCAGGTCACAAGACCATAAGAAAAACCCCCTAGGTGCTCAACAGAAGATTGATCACATGCGTAAGATGTTTAAAGGACATAAGGACGCAATACAAAACAATGAAGGTCAACGTAACGTGTTTGATATCCTACGTGATATAAATGACGAGGGTAAAGAGCATGTAACAATGGTAGTAGGAGATGATCGTGTCAAAGAATTCGAGAAAATCACTCAGAAATACAATGGAATACATTATGATTTCAAAACTATTAATATCAAGTCTGCTGGTGCTAGATCTGGAGATGACCCTATTGAAAACCTAAGTGCTAGTGCACAGAGGAAACATGCACAGGGTGATGATCACGATTCATTCCATGCTGGTATGCCTAAAGGTACCAGTAAGAAACACAGTAAAGTTTTGATGTCTGATGTCAAGGCAGGTATGACACCTCCTAAGAAAGACAAGAAGACATCCAAGAAGAAGAATGTTAAAGAAGGTACAGTGTGGGAGTATGCTCCTAAGCTAGACTTTGAAGCATTCAGAGACCACTATATGTTAGATCAGATCTTTAAGGTCGGTGCTCTAGTAGAGCATGACGACACTGGTTTACGTGGTCATATCGTACACCGTGGAACTAACTACATCATTATGAAAGACGATAAAAATATTGAGTTACGTGCTTGGTTACAGCATGTGACAGAGGTAACAGAACTCACTCCTGAGCAGGAGAGAGCCGCTGATACCACTAAGGACCAGTCTAACTACTCTGCTGATGATGGCAGTGGTAATACGTGGAAGGCAGGTACCGATACTTATAGAATAGCACTTCAAGATATGACACCTGGTCAAGGGGTCAAGAAGTTTTCTGACTTCAACGTAGAAATCAGAAATACTAAATAATCACGTAGAGAAAAACCCTTTCTTTTAGGTTAAGAAGAAAATGACATTAGAAATGCTTGTATCATCTGCTCTTATGGAGTATACTCAAGTGGAGCAGCAGCGAATCCTTTTAGCGTTGGAAGAAGGCACAGGAATGCCAACCCCACGTCTTAAGAAGGGACTTGAGAAGGTCATGGAGGTTATGAATACATGGGAGCCTATCGTAGAAGGATATGCTGGTTTCCCTGTCGAAAGAGATCATATCGATAAGAAGAAGCGTGAGCACGACAAAGATAGAAACATTGGTCGTGTCATACGTGACTTCGTTATCACTGGTAAGAAGGCTGACGGACGCTACATAGTTGTCGGCAAAAAAGGAGAGAAGACTGCTAAAGCACCAGAAGATATGGGCTTGACGGCTGTTAAAGAAGGTATTGACATAGAGATACTTCATCAGCAGATGCTTGCTGAAGCCAAGAAGTCTAAGAAAGTGAAGAGATGGTGGGACGATGATGGCGATGGTAAAGGTTATGAGAAAGGTGAAGTCAAAAAGGAATCCACTGATCTTATAAATAAGCTACGTGCCTCTGGTGTCTTTACCGAGGAGGAGCTTAAAAAGATAGCGGAGACTGACCATGATTAATGAAGTTAATCAGAATGGTAAGTCTGCACAGGACAGCTATCTCAAAACCAAAAAGAAGGGTAACGTTACGGTTAACCCAAAGAAGGAGGATCTAATGTCCGAATTATACTCAAAGAATTTACGCAATGCCCTTCAGGATATTAAAGAGAAGGCAGTCACTGCGGTCAACACAACTAAGCAAAAAGAAAAGCCAGCGAAGAAAGCACAAGGGGATGTCAAGCCCGAAGAGCCCGTTGCATGTGAAGAGATTGATGATTCAGCAGCAAAGAAAGAGATTCAAGAGCGAATGCGTCAGCGTTTACTTCAATTGACTCAGGAGCATGACACAAAATACATGATTGATATAGCTGACCCTAAGTGAGCTTATACATAGAGTACTATACTCTAGTTGATCATGATTAACTTTTTAATGCCCATTGCTATCAGCATCATTAACAAGGCTGTTGATAATATTCCAGACGATCTGGATTCAGTTATAAAAGATTTCGTTATTAAGTTGCTAAAGAAAGCAGCTGCTAAGACAGAGAACAAACTCGATGATGAGTTGGTTGCTGCTGTTGCCAAGGCACTGCTTGAATCTTAGTGCTTATAAATAAATTATAGGAAAATTAATTCTCAGAGGAGAAACTCATGGCAGTCTTTGGTACAATAGACGCTGCTACCTTCGGCAATAATGTTGCTGTCACTCAGAATGACGCTACTGTTACCAAGAATGCAGCAGACGCAGTTAACGTTGGAGATATTCTAGTGTTGAATAGCGTTAACTATCTCGTAAGAG
>Ga0209404_10000837_pt1 | contig 22830 bp, 17 predicted proteins | sample TroAtlMetagenome_2_FD_187447 | JGI IMG/M metagenome (GOLD analysis project Ga0209404, IMG submission 187447) | Marine eukaryotic phytoplankton communities from Atlantic Ocean - Tropical Atlantic ANT8 Metagenome (SPAdes) (version 2) | ecosystem: Environmental > Aquatic > Marine > Oceanic...
TAGCCCAGTAATACTGCGGTTATCAATACCAAAAGCAGCAAACACAATATTCAGCACAATACCTAGCACTAACACTACGGCTAAGTTGGTAACAAGGAATAAGAAAACCCGTTTCATATAATGTCTCAACAATAAGGTAAAAGGTTAAGGTAAAAGTTATGGCAAAGCGTTATGGTAAAGTGCCCAGCAAAAGAGCCAGTACAATAACTATATTATGGTGGCGAAATATGGCGCTTCAAAGAGGGGGTAATAAAAAAGCCGATGAAATGATCACCGGCTTTGGATTGGTAGCTTATAGTCTGTTAATTAAAAGAACAGGTAAGACACGCTAAGCTTCATGCTTCTTGGCATAATGTAGCGGCCGTTAGGTGAATCAGGGTTTCTAGGATCGCCCTCGGTAATGCCTTGTTCGTCTGTTAGGTTGTCGATAGACAATTGAACGCGAAGAGCATCGGTAGGCTCAAGTGTCATGCCCACATCAACTTTTTCATACCCTTCTAACACTACCGTATTTTCGTTATCGCCAAAGCGGTCGTCTACGGCCGATAAAGTACCGTATACTGTGGCATACATATCGCCCACGTCGAAACCGTAGCTTGGGGTCATACGTACTTGCCAACCAGGCTGACGCTGCGCTTCATTACCTTCATTGGTTGCACTAGCCGTAATTTCGGTTTCTTGTAGCGTTGCATTTACGCTAAGTGAGAAACCTGAGTCATGGTTGTACTTTCCGTCAAACTCGATACCGTATGCTTCATTCGTTAAAATTTCAGCTGGTGCACCTGGCAGGCGAACAAAGGTATCGCCTTTTACTTCGTTAGCAAACGCCGTAGCGAAAAACTGAATATTGTCATTCATGTATTTATAGCCAAGCTCGCCTTGGGTAACTTCTTTAATTAAGTCGTTGCCGCCAGTGTACGCTCCCCAGTTATCACGAAAGTCATCGAAATAAGGCATTTTGTAGCCACGGTTCATACGTACGAACACGCCGCTAAAGTCATTAAGCGCGTAGTTAGCCCCTAACGTCCACGAGGTTTTGTTTTCGTCATACTCTAAGGCTTTATTTATTACGCCATCTAAGCCTTCATCAACTGAGTAGCTTACTTCATGGTTCTCACGGCGAAGCCCAAAGTCGATGCTTAAGTCTTCAGTGGCGTACCAGTTGCTGGTGGCGTACAGTGCAAATGTGCTGGCATCGCCTACCGAGTTTATATCGTAGCTCCAGCCACAGCCTTCAGCACTGCTATTACATGCAATTCCGTCTAGCATTTCGCCGCCAGGCACTAATGCATAGTAAGCTTGGTTACCAATGCTCCACCAGTCTTCTGCTTTGGTGGTTGCGCTATAAATACCCAAAGAGGTATCGAAGTTGTCCCACGATTTAGATACGGCTAAGTCGTTAGTGAAAGACTCAACGTCTTTCAGTACTACCCAACGGCCAATTTGTTGAATAGGGGTGTCGCCATCGTAGGTGTTTCCAGTAACTGCACCCGTTGCGCTTTCTCCGTTATCAGCAACTTCAGCCACGGTTATAGCTGAACCATCTGGCACTAAACCAAAGGTGTTTGCTGCGCCTTTAGTTAGGTTGAATCGGTCAACTAAATGCCAGCCGCCGCCTAATTCAAGCTTTAAGCTACCACCACTCACATGACCATCCCAGCCGCGACCGTCGCCAAAGTCGAATGACTCAGAGGTAGCATTGTCTGGACCGAAGTTGATGGTGGCTTGACGGTTCAACGGGCCTATTTGCGTATAGTTTGCATCAATGCCATCTACGTTTAACGGCGTAGGCAAATACCAAGTGCCATGATCGTCAGTTTGGCGTGTATAAAGGTTTAGCTCACCTTTATCAAAAATTTTGGTTAGATTAACAGTGAATTGGTTGCCCTCTTCAGAGCTAAACCCAGCATCGCGAATACCATCAGAGCTTTTTACGTAACCGCCTACCATGTAGTAAAGGTCGTCGGCTAGTGCACCGCTAAGTACAAGATCAACGCGATTCAAACCATAATCTGATACTGTGTATTTCACACTGGCTTCAGTATCTTCACCGCCGCGTTTTAAGCGAAAGTTGGTGGTTAAACCGGGTTGGCCGTTACTCACTACCGGGTTAGGACCACCCCGTAAGCCTTCAACCATTTCAATGGTGTCATCAATTCTAAACATCTGAGAGTTTTCTAAGAACGATAAGGTTGAAGCTGGGTAAATAGGCGAACCTTCCAGTGAAATAGTAAGGAAAGGTGCATCACCACCACCTGGGAACCCTCGAACAAATACATTCGCGCCTGACTCACCGCCAGAGCTTTCTACCCAAACACCTGGTATGGCTTTGAATAAATCGGCAGTAGATTTTGGTGCTAGTTTTTCAATGTCGCTGGCATCAATATTCGTAACAGCGAAGCTTGCATCAATTTTTCTTATCCCTGCGCCGCCTGGCGTTCCACTTACTACAATAACTTCAGTATTTTCTGCAGTAGCTTGTTTTGTTTCTTCTTGTGCAAAGGCTGTTTGGGTTAACGCTAAAGAAATTGCAGTGGCTAGCATTCCTTTTGTGAACAACGTTTTCATGGTGTGTGCTCCTGAAAATAATTTTTGGGCGTTGTTAACCGAATGCGTGAAACAGGTTAAAAAATTGTCACTCGCTTCGGGAATGAGCAACAAAATAGATCCGTTTGCAAACGATTGCAACAGTAAAATACAATCGATTGCAAAATAATTGTATAAGCATGTTAACATTTGTTTGCAAAGTGGTTTGGTGCTGAGTTGGGATGAGTAGAAGTAAATAACCTGAGATTCAGAGACTTATACCATCGCACGCAGAGCATAGGCTTTTTGTGTATTTCTAGGTATAGTTTGAAAAAAGAGAGAGCTAAATAACTTGAGTTCAGAAACAAAATTAACATTGGCAAAGCTGGCAAAGCTTGCAGGGGTTTCAACCTCTACAGCATCTAGAGCGCTTAAAGATAACCCGCTGATAAAGCAGGAAACGCGAAACAAAGTGCAGGCATTGGCAAAAGAATACAATTACAGTGTAAATGCCGCTGCAAGTAGGCTACGTACGCAGAAAACTCATGTTATTGCGGTAATTCTCAACCTTATCGATCATACCGAGCAAAGCACCACAGACCCCTTTTTACTGAAACTGGTTGGTGAACTGAACCAAGCGTTGAATGCCAAGGGCTACGAGTTATTGCTATCAAATTCCTTTATGGCGTCTGACGACTGGGCCAACTACTTCATTCATAGTCAGCGCGCTGATGGAATGATTGTAATCGGGCAAGGGAAGTCGACTAAGAAAATTGACCGCGCCGCTGAAGCTGGTGTACCCCTTGTGGTGTGGGGCGATCCAAAAAGCGAGGCTCGCTATCCCATAGTCGGTGGTGATAATTATCAAGGTGGTTTTGAAGCCGCCACCCACTTGCTGCAAAAAGGCGCTAAACGCGTGTTGTTTTTAGGTGATGCAGAGCATGCCGAGATGCAAGAGCGTTATAGAGGCTACTTGCAAGCGCATCAAGACGCTAATATTCCAGTGAGTGAAGACTGCACTTGCACTATCGATATAACCTCAAAAGCGGCGTACGAGTATATAAATCAAAGAGTAAAAGCGAACGGCTTAGATTTCGACGGTATCGTGTGTTCAAGCGACATGGTAGCGCTTGGTGCACTTAAAGCGTTGAAAGAGCGCTACGTGGGTATTCCTAGCGATGTAGGCATTGTGGGCTACGATGATATTTCGCTAGCTGAACTTATGCATCCGGCGTTAACAACCGTGCGTCAAAACACCCAACAAGCCGCGTCGGCCATGGTAGAGCAACTACTTCTCCAATTTGAAGGCAAAGAAACCGCTAGTTATGTGGTAGATACCCAATTGGTGGTTCGTCGTTCAAGTAAACACGATTAACGCGGTCATAAATAAGCACCACTTAACAAATAACAAGTCAATGCAAACGTTTGCATTTTTGTTTTTATCCGTCTACACTCCGGCTTAATTTAGTTAACAGAGTGTTTACACATGTCCAGATTGTTGATTATCGCTGCGATAGCCGTAAGCTATTATGTGTTTGCCATACTGCTAAACAGTGTGGGCACCGTTATTTTGCAATCGATAAACAGTTTCGATGTGTCGAAACCAGAAGCCAGCACCCTAGAAGGGTTTAAAGACTTATCCATTGCGCTGGTATCCTTTCTTGTGGCTAGCTTTATTCCTCGTATTGGCTACAAGGTTTCAATGCTATTCGGCCTTATTCTGGTGGCTACGCTTTGCGCTATTACGCCTAGTATTGGCAACTTTTGGGTTATAAAACTCTTGTTCGCAGGCATAGGCACAGCCTTTGCGTTAGTAAAAGTGTCGGTGTACGCCATTATTGGCCAACTCTCTTCCAACACCAAAACGCATAGCTCTCTAATGAATACCATTGAAGGTATTTTTATGTTGGGTGTGCTTTCAGGATATTGGGTATTTGCAGCCTTCATCGACCCGACTAATGAAGCGTCTCTTTCATGGCTGAACGTGTATTACCTTATTGCCGCTCTAGTTGCCGTAACGATTTTATTGGTGCTAGCCGCGCCGATTCAAAAACCAGAGGTGAACAAAGAAGTTGGGGTAGGTACGGCGTTTATCGATATGCTTAAACTTGCCTATAAACCCTTAGTGCTCATCTTTATTATTTCCGTGTTTCTGTATGTATTGATTGAACAGGGCATAGGCTCTTGGTTACCTACATTTAACCGAGAAGTGTTAGGTTTGCCTACCCAAGTGAGTATTCAAATTACCAGTATTTTCGCCGTAGCGCTTGCCCTTGGCCGTTTATTGGCTGGTGTAGTGCTAGCAAGAGTAAGTTGGTATCCCTTCATGAACGCCTGTTTAGTAGGCATGGCTGCGGTGATGCTATTGAGCTTACCTTTAGCTGAAAAGGTAGACGAGAACCTTATTGCTAGCTGGGTAGATGCACCAATAGCGGCGTACCTTATTCCGCTCATTGGGTTAATGATGGCGCCTATTTACCCTGTTATTAATTCTGTAATGTTAAGTGCATTGCCCAAAGTGCAACACGCCCCTATGACAGGCCTGATCGTGGTGTTCTCTGCCCTTGGCGGTACCACTGGCTCTATTATTACCGGATATGTATTTGAAGCAATGGGCGGGCAACAAGCCTTTTACTTATCGCTTATTCCCATAGGTGCACTGCTTGTCACTCTGTTCTTTTTTAAACGAGCAACCTCTTCAATAGTGTTAAAGGATACCGCGTAACATGGCATTAACTACGAGTGGTTGGCGTGAGTGCCTGCCATTTTTTGAAAGCAATTTGTTTAAAGATGTGCAAAACGCGGCGTTGTTTGAAGACAGCAAGACCTTTGCCGATGCCATTGTATTAAGCGATTGGCAGACCGTAATAAATGAATACGAGCTGCAAAAATGTAACGAAGACTTTAGTTTATCCTCTTTCGTTGGCACTCATTTCCAAATGCCAGACATGGTGGCAAGCAGTACAAATTTTACATTCAGTGCTGTACCAGACTATGTGCAACATATGTGGGATGTACTGACCCGTACACCAGATGCAGAAAATATAGATAGCCTAATTAGCCTATCGCGCCCATACATAGTACCTGGCGGCAGATTTCGAGAAATTTATTACTGGGATAGTTATTTTACCGCATTAGGGTTAATTGATTCTGGAAAAGCTGACATGGTAATTAACATGTTGGAAAATTTCTTAGACATATTAGATGAAGTGGGCTGTATTCCAAATGGAAATCGAGCCTACTATTACACCCGAAGCCAGCCACCCGTGCTGGCGCTAATGTTCTCGTTAGTAGAGGAAAAGTTAAGTGAAACACAGCGTCAAAGGGCTATAGCAGGCATCGAAAAAGAATATGCTTTTTGGATGAATGGTGCGCAAAGCATAAGCGACACGCAAGACGCTAAGCAAGCAAGTGAACATCTAGTACGCATGCCTAGTGGTGCTTTACTTAATCGGTACTACGATAGCGACGCCTCGCCTCGACCAGAGTCGTACAGAGAAGACATTGAAACGGCCGAGCTGGTAGGCGCAAAATCAGTAGAGTTTTACCGCCATATAAGAGCCGCATGTGAATCAGGTTGGGATTTCAGTTCCCGTTGGCTTGCCGATGAAAACGCCCTGTCTAGTATTCGTACTACTGAAATAGTACCTGTTGACTTGAACGCACTGCTGTATTTTGTTGAAAGTACATTGGCGCGGGTTGGCACCGAAGCCAGCAAATACCGTGAGGCCGCTGTTAACCGAAAACAGGCAATAAACACCTATTTGTGGAATGAAGATAAAGCCTGTTTTTACGATTACCATTACCCCAGTAATACGCAAACTACCGTGCTTTCAGCGGCGGCAACCGTTCCTTTATTTGTAGAGCTTGCCACCAATGCGCAGGCCGAAGGGGTTAATATTGCCCTTAAAGCTCACTTGTTAGCCCGCGGCGGAATAGTGACCACAGCAAATACCACTACTCAACAATGGGATTCACCCAATGGGTGGGCACCTCTGCAATGGTTTGCGGTGAAAGGGTTGTTAAATTATGGTTTTAGTGATGAAGCTAGCGACATTATTAATCGCTTTACGCAAACCATTGAAGATCATTTTGCGCGAACCGGCGTAATGCTAGAAAAGTATAACGTGTGCGAGCCTGACAAAACGGCAAGTGGCGGGGAGTACGAAGTTCAGCTAGGGTTTGGTTGGACTAACGGTGTTTATACTCGCTTTAAAACGATGTAAGGCTAAACGAAAAGCCGCTAGTTCCGTTATCCTTGATTTGTAAATTTAAGATATAAAACAGGGTTAGCGGCACTAGTCGCAGTTTACATCTAGCGCTGACTGTAAAGGCGCTGGCTCCAAAAAGCATTAGCTATACACTGAATGCGAAACGCCTTCTTGTACTACAAGGGCGTACCGAAGCTTACCAAAATACCCACACCCACCAACGCAATTACCGACCATATCAGCGTGGCCTTCGTGGCTTTTTCGCCCATAACCCAAGCAACGCCTAGCGACATTAACGCGCTGGTGGCGATTAAGGTTTGCACCACGGCAGCTTTCGCATAGGCAAAAGCAAACATTTGAAGGTAAATAGCGGCGGTAGTGCCTAATAAGGTGGCAAGCACAAACGCAGGCCAAACCCGTTGATTGGTTGCTAATACCGGCAACCATTTACTGCGAGTAATCACAATTAAGGGCACGACAAAAATCATACCGCCAACTAAGCGCAAGAAGGCTGCACTGGCGGCATCTATATCACCACTGCCTAGAATGTCGCGGCTAACCACAGCGCCCACGGCCTGGCATAATGCCGCCCCCACGCCATACATATAGCCAGAGGTAGCAAATACATGAGTAGTATTTCGCTTACGGGCTTTTATTACCATATCGACCGACAATAACACTACCGCAATACCTACCCATTGTTGCCAGGTTATCCATTCGCCAATAAAGGCCATAGCAAAAAGGGCAGTAAATAAAGGCGCTAAGGTTTCGGCCACTAATACCGCTTGGCTATCACCAATCGATTTTAAGGCTTTAAAAAAGCAGGTGTCGCCAATACCAATGCCAATAAAGCCGCTTAATAACAGCCAAAGTACAGCGTTGGTTTCATAAGCATTTGGCTGCACTACCGCAATAACGACTGCCAAAATAGCAATAGAGATAAGGCCCTTCCAAAAATTCATGGTAAGAGGAGAAAACGCGTTGCCTGTGCCCCTAAACAAACGGGCGGCAATTGCCCAACAAAGTGCCGTTCCTAGTGCTGCGAATACACCCATTAGTAACCTATAAAATATGAAGCTTAGAAAAAAGAGCCGCTATGCTAAATGAAAGTGAATGCGTATGTTAGTAGATATTAAAGATTCCGAGTTCAGAAAATAAGTTAACTAACTAAAAGTTAACGGAAACACAGCCAAGCTTGTGGCAATGTTATAGCACAAGGGCAAATAGCCTTGCCTACCTTAAACGTAATTAAAGAGTATGAAGAATGGATTTGAGCGGTATTAAAGGTGTTATTTTTGATTTAGATGGCACCTTGGTTGAGTCTAGCCTTAACTTTTCGCAAATGAGAGAAGATATAGGCTGCCCGCAAGATGAAGACATTCTTACGTTTATAGACAATATGGTGTGTGAACAAGAAAAAGCGAAAGCCAACCACGCCATATTGCAACACGAACTAACCGACGCACAAAACGCGAAATGGCTACCCCTTGGTAAGCAAATGGTAGATAAGGTTTTAGAGAATAACTTGCCCATAGCTATTGTTACACGCAACTGCCGAGAAGCCAGTGCCATTAAAATAGCCAACAACCGCATACCCATTGAGTTTGTGCTTACCCGAGAAGATGCACCCGCCAAGCCCGACCCCACAGCATTATTACACATAGCCCAACACTGGCAGCTACAACCCGAAGACTGCCTGTATGTGGGTGACTTTATTTACGATCAATTAGCCGCCGAAAATGCCGGTATGCAGTGGTTGTTGGTGTAGTGAGTCTAGACCTATGCCTGGTGGGGTTGGATTTTCTGGTTCAATTTTATAACCCAACTCTGGAAAAGCCGCAAAAGAACTAATTCCACCATAGACATTAGTATAATCTTTCTCATTCAACTCTTGAATGTTTGTTTTTTGTTCGATATTCATAGTGTTTTACTCTTATAGTATTAATTTTTATCGGTATTGCTAGTTCAGCAATTACAGAATAATAAATAACTATGAGCATTGAATATGAATATAGGGACATATAAATGAAATGGGTCAAGAGCTCGTTTTTTGGCTCAATTGTTATTGTTTTGTTACTGGGTTTCGATGTTTTTGCATCAGTCGGAAGTGAAAGCTTCCACGGGCGTAGCGTATTTGCCGGGACTCCCGCAGGGGTAATATGGGATATAGAGGTTGTTGATGAAGCTATATACCTTGCCGCAGAAAATGGCGTTTTTCAGATTGTTGGACAAGAGTCTCAAAAAGTAAATTATAACCAGTCTAATTTAGAAACAGGCATAATTTCAGATGTGGCTTATGAGCAAGGCTATCTTTGGGTTAGTGAATTCGGGGTTGGTGTTTTTAAATACAACCTAAAGACAGGAGTATCAGAACAGTTTATTTCTGATTCCTCAGATTTAAAGAGTGTTTGGAATTTAGTTGTAACGCCTGACTATTTAGTAATCTCATTAATTAACGGTATATACGTTGTTAATAGAACAACGAGAGAAATACAAAATTGGGCAGATGAAATTTCATCTAGATCTTTATCTGGTGCCTATTCATTAGTGTCTGCAAATCAAACTAGCGTACACGCGATTTCAGAAACGTACCATATAGAGATAGATTTGACTGGTCAGAGTGTGAAGCTCAGTCCTTTGACAAAAGATTATCCCAAATTATCAAAGTTGACTGCTATTTCTTATTTTGATTTCAAGCAGTATGTAGGCGGACCTGAAGGTATCTACATAATAAATGAGCAAAAAAATACGAAAAATTTCTATCCTTTTGATACAGCTTTAACAATAAGAAAGCCATTGAGCAAAATATTTATCGCTGACGAAGATAATATCTGGATTGCTGCGGGCGGGCTATACAAAGTTATTGAGGGTGCTATTACAGCGATTGATTGGATGAATCCAATTATCACATCAGATGCGATACACTCGATAGCAGCAATTAATAAGTTAAGAAACGGAGAGTTGATTCTAGCATCAACACAATTGGGATTGATATCGTTGTCAGATTCTCAAAAGGCAGTTAACTATCTGAGTTTCAATGAAGTCCTCTACCAAAAAAATATTAGATCAGCAGGTACAACAAGGGAGGGAGTTGCATTTATAAAAGATGCTAGTAATAGTTATTTTTTGCAAACTAAAAATGGCTCGTTAACTCTCCACACTTCCAAAGCCGCGAAATGTCTAGATGGTTACGAGATTAAATTTGAAGAAATTTATTTGAAAGAGAGAGGGGAAATGAGTTTCTGCTCAAACCCCTACAACCACATTATCAAGTTAAGTGACAATAAATACTATGCATATGCTCTCACGGAAGATGGATGGAAATATTATCTAGCTGATGTCGCTTCAATTTTAGATGAATTTGATGCGCCCCCGTTTCTAAAAGATTCTATTGTATTGTCTTCTGGCGAGCTAATGGGATTCGATGTGAACAGCTCCATACATATTCAGTTGTCTAAGTTTAATTGGAAGGTGTTGCCTCCCTCAGAGACAGGTTGGAGCAGAATCACTTGCATCATAGAATTCAACGATACTTATTTGGTGTGCTCCTCTGGCAGTGGGCTCAGTGAAATAGATAGCACTACTGGTGACATTTCAAAAAGTAAATTACTAGATAATTCCGATATTAGATTTGTTCGAGCGGGACTTTTAAGTAGCAATGGAAATTTCTGGTTTACTACAAATATTGGACTCTTTCTTTATGATACAAGTGACGACAACTTGTATCAACTAGATAGCGAGAATGGTATTTGGGATGTCGACTTTGATTTCGGGGGAATTCACGAACTAAATGATACTATCGTTATCGAAGGAGATAGATTCGCTTATAGCATCAATGAGAAAGTAATAATCAAAAGTTTGAGTGAAGCAAACGTTGCACCAAAAATTTCTTTCCTCAAAGCCGAATGGCTCAATGAGAAGGGTGAGGTAGACTCCTTATACCCTATTTTTTCGAACTCTGCGTTTACCATCGGTAGCGGCTATCAGACACTTGATTTCAGCGTCGCATCAAATAGTTACGTGGAAAGCTACAAGCATAAACTAGAATTTAGAATACTCGGGTATATTGAAGATTGGCAAACTCATAACGCATCAAGTATGAATTTGGCTATTTCTGATATTGGCTATGGCAATTTTGAATTGCAAGCTCGGGTACAGTCACCCCATAGCAACCTTGATTACCCCATCAATTCTCTGCATTTCAAAATAAATCCACCGTTCTACTTAAGTCACTACGCCTACTTTCTATATGCCATCCTTATGATTATGTGTGTCTATTTATATCGAAAAGGCTATCTAAAACTAGTGGCCTCTATGGTTATTAACACTTCACTGGTACAGAAGGTATTAGGTAGGTACGGTGCTGAGCATAAGAATAAAATAGAAGCATTAGCACAAAACAAAATTCGGCTTTTCAGTAATGTTTCGCACGAGCTTCGCACGCCACTGCAACTCATTATGAGCGAGTTAGGTAATTCGAAGAAAAGTGATTCAGAGAAAGAAAAGCTCAATATCACGGCGTTAGTCCACAATGTTCAAAGAATGGAAAACTTATTAGATCAAGTGAACACGGTAGACAAACTGGGTACTTCAACGCTAGAAAACTTTAGGTTGTACTCTGTAGATGATATTAAAATTATAGCTTCAAGTTTAGACTCATTAGTGAAAACAAAGCGCCAAGTACTCGATGTAAGTACAAGAGGCACAGGCACTATTTCACTTTTAAAAGGTAGCTTAGAGTCGATTATCGGGAACCTCATTACTAACGCGGTTAAATTTACCGAAAACAATGGAATAATTAAATTTTCAGCGGTTTTTGATGAAGATAATCTAACACTTAGCGTTCGGGATAATGGGAAAGGCATCGATGAGTCTAACCACCAAGAAATTTTTAAGCGTTACAAAAGGATAGATCCATCTCCAGAAGCCACAGGCGAGGGAATTGGTTTGTCTTTAGTTAAAGAGTTGGTGGCTATGAATCAGGGCGAAATATCTGTCGACAGTGCGCTAGGCAAAGGCACCAAGTTTATAGCGACTTTCCCCATAGATGATATACAGCTTTTAAATAGTCAAAACTTAGATGAGAGTACTGATAGTAATTGGGAAGACAAGCCAGCTATCTTGTTAGTGGATGATAGCCGTCAACTTCGTAATCACCTTTTTAAGTTATTCTCTTCGACCTACAAATGCCTTGTGGCTAGAGACGGAAAGCAGGCTCTAGATATTCTACAGATTCACAAAGTTAACCTAGTCATAACCGATCTTATGATGCCGGTTATGAGTGGGCTGAACTTTGTGGAAAAATTGCGTGATACTGATGCTTTAAATTATTTACCCATCATTGTTTTAACGGCAAAAGTAGATGATGAATCAAAAGAAAGAGCCTTACAGGCGAATGTAGACTGTTTGCTCACTAAGCCTATCGCTGATGAAGAATTAATGCTCAGAGTAAGGCATCTTGTAGCATTAAAACGAGCCCCATCAAACAATCTCTCGTCGTCAGACATGAATAAAAGCGAAGACAGCTGTATTTTATTGCCAGAACTTTTGTCAGAAAAAGATATGGCTTTTTACCTTAACTTTATCTCTGTTTTAGAAAAAAATTATCAAGATGAATATTTTACTAGGGATAAAGCTGCTGATTTATTGCTAATAAGCCCCAGAAGTTTAAACCGAAAGCTTTCAGAGCTATTTGACTACAACTTCAGCGAGTTTCTCTCGCGATTCAGAATAGACAAATCCAAAGCGCTACTAGCCAATGGTGCCTCAGTTATTTCGGTCGCTATAAGCGTAGGCTTTGCCGGACCGTCCTATTTTTCGACCACATTCAAACGCATCATGGGTATACCACCCAAACAGTATTCCAGCACATTAGTAGAGCCTCGCAGTTCAGAACATCAGGTCTAATTAGCAGCAATTGTTTCACCAGTAAGTCATTTAAAAGCACACGAGCGTTACAGCTTATCGGCAAGTTGACTAACAATTTTTACCCAGTAAAAACTCTTACAAGTTTTACTATATACTGCTGAAATTAGGCGGTTTAAGTAGACTGCGTTTTACATGTGATTAGGTTTTTCAAACCATTTAATAGACGAGTAGAGCACTTAAGAGTGCGTGTTAAATTACCGTACATATAAATTTATATTAGTTTAAAGGTTTAACGTGAATAGAAGAAATAGATATAGACACTACCCTAAAGTTTTAGGGGCTATGGTGCTATGGGCATTGGTAGTTTCCGTCGTTAAGATTATACCAATAGACTGGCTTAGAACAACACTGATTGTATTAGCAACGGTTGTGACCTTTATCTATGGTTCTTTTTATATATCCAAAAAGGACTAAACATAGATTTTAATCAACAAGTAATAATGGATAGGGGTAATGTGTGCTAATAAAAAATCAATTTTAAGTTTGAAAAAGTCGGTGTTATTTTCACTAATGGTCTTGTGGAGCGCGTTATTCGGAATATCGGTTCTACTCAGTCAAACTGATGTCATTATTTTTTGGATGAAATTGAACCGTTTTATAGTTATCGTACTTTCGTTCATTTATTCAATTTTCTTCATTCTCGTTGCAACATCTTCAAGCATACAAAATTTAGTTATTCAAAATACAAAACGAAATCAATTTGATGAAAAAGTATTTTATTTTACTTCCTTTGTCTCTTTTGCCTTTTCAGCAACGACATTTTTTTTGAGTTTACAAGCAAAGTAGGGCGTTCCAAATTTGTGGGGGCTTAGCCGATGGCGCTTCAGTCATTTCGGTCGCTATAAGCGTAGGCTTTGCCGGACCGTCCTATTTTTCGACCACATTCAAGCGCATTATGGGTATACCACCTAAACAGTATTCCAGCACATTAGTAGAGCCTCACGGTTCAGAGCATCAGGTCTAATTACCGAAATACCTCCTACAAAAAGTCAGATTAAAGCGCATACATTAATTTTATTAACCAATTTTGCACTTATTGGTAATGTATTTGGTTTTTATTGGCCATTCTTTCTATCTCTTTTTTGCTTTGTAAACGTTTCCACTAGGTCCCATTTGTTAATGCTTATTATAAATAATTCTCATTTCTACCTTTTGATTGTTAATTTTAAGAATGCAATCATATCTATGATTTATAGTTGCTTTTTTGTTTATTTTTGCCCTTTCGAGTAATCCTGAATCTATCAGATTACTTTTTGGTAAGTGTTTTTGTTAATAATTTGTATTGATCTTATTGGTTTTTTGGTTAATCATTTTACATGTGGGTTGGATTATTGGTATTACCATTTTGGTAAGCTGTATTTCTAGCCTGTATCGAAAAATGAATTTCGTTTTTAGTCACAACTTATTTTGTTGCGATTACTTTAATTGGTTTACCAAACCATTAATTACAGGACAAATTGCATGAACATCAGGACACGAAAAACATCACTCTCTTTTGTAGTGGGGACCGCGCTTACCTTAGCAACCACCTCGTTTGTACACGGAGCCTCGGTAGCCATCGATAACCCAGGGTTTGAAAGTGGGTTCGATGGATGGACCGATACCGACCCTTCCGCGGTATCTGGTAACGCCTATGCAGGAAGTAGCTCTGCTAAAATTTCCGGTGCGAATGGTAAAGTAGAGCAATATGTTGATGTTACACCTAACACCGACTACACCTTGCAGGCGTACGTAAAAGGTATTGGTAAAGTTGGTGCCGATGTTAACGGCACGCGGTTTAATAGAACCGGTGGTGGCAGCGATTTTGAACCTGTATCGGTAAGCTTTAATTCAGGCTCTGCAACTTCGGTTAAAATTTATGCAAATTATTATGGCGGCGAAGGTCGATTCGACAATTTCACGCTGGAAAGTGCTGGCTCTACAACGCCGCCGGGTAATTCCACATGTTCAGGGAATGACAACTTAAGCATTAGTACTGCAACCGACAATGGCACTAACGATGGTCATGGGCCGCTAAATACCATCGATAACGACTTAACCGATGAGTCTCGTTGGTCTTCCAACGGCACTGGCAAAACGATTACTTACGATTTAGGTGAAGTGGCTACAGTAAAAGCATTGCAAGTGAAATGGTTTAAGGGGAATACCCGTAGTTCGTTCTTTGATGTGCATACTTCTACCAATAACAGTAACTGGAATGCCGTGTTACTTTCAGGTGCGTCAAACGGTTCAAGTTCTGGTTATGAAACCCATGATGTTACTGATTCTGATGCCCGTTATGTTCGTATTACTGGGTTAGAGAACTCGGCGAATACGTGGAACAGCATTGTGGAAACCAACATCTACGGCTGCGGCGGAGATACTGATAACACGCCTGATCCAACGCCTACACCAACTCCCGGTAATTTTGATATGAGCGATTGGGACATGGAAGGTGCCGACCCACGTGTTGGCGACACCATGGAGTTTGACGCCTTACGCGAACAGCATGTTACGCCAAACGGAAATGGCTGGCGTCACGAGCTTAAAATTAAAGAAGAAAAACGTGTAGCAATGACCGCCGTGTTTGAAGATTTCCAAGCAAACATAAAAGTGGAAATGTCAGACGGTTCAAAAGCCATCGTTGCCCAGCACCATGCTAGCGACACAGGCACCATTATGAAATTATATGTTTCAGACACCAGCGAAACCGGTTTTACACCAACTAACGCTGGCGTAGAAAGTGACAGCGTTGCCAGTAATGGTATTTTTGATGTGTATGTTCGCCTTGCACGAGAAGACGGTTCCGGTGAAGACAAGCAGTTGCTTGGTACTATGGTAAGCGGTCAAAATTTCGATTTTAGAGTTATTAACGACCATGGTTATGTGACGGTTTCAGCGTTTGGCGAGTCTTTCTCTCGAACCATTGAAGACAGCACAGATTCTTACTTGAAATTTGGTAACTACTTACAAGCGCAAGATCCAGAAACGAGGGAAGACGTAGATGACTCAGACGACTGGGCTGCGTTTTATGCCAGTGAAGGTATTACGGAAAGCTTGCTTACCTTTTCAAGCATTAACTACATTCGTAACGAAGATTAATGCCTAGTTAATTATGCTATTTAAAATAGAAAAGCGAAGCCAGTGGGCTTCGCTTTTTTTATATATATCTTCTACGCTCGGCCAAAAAACCAATAAACATGAAAGCGAATACGAAGCCTGCACCTTGGTATTTCCAAGGTAGGTAAGCAATGATGTGATGCAGAAAAGGGGCACCATAAAGGGTTAATGCACCATAACCAAAGGCGCATAGCACTACAAAAAGGCTAACCCGCAATATGAAATGATAGGGGGCTAAAATACGCTTTATATGGCTATTAATAATATCGCCGTACACCACTAAAATGGTGGCCATAAGCATGATGCTCATTTCGGCGTAATAAGGGCTTAACGTGCGGGATAGGGCACTGAACAGTTCGTTCATACGGCATTACTCATGATAACGACACCTACAACATAAAGGTGGCGTTATCATAACGATATATACGGTTTTGCTAAAGCGCTTTGCTAAAAGTGTCTTGCTACAAAGTACTGTTTAGCATACTTACCGCTTTATAGCCTTGTTCAATAGTGGCAATACGATCGCCGGTTTGATCCCGCTCTACAAATTTGTGTTCTATACCGGCCACATTGCCATGAGCGAAGATAGTTTCAAAGTCGATAACACCTGTGCCCACATCGGCAAAACTTCCGTCTGTCGCCATATCTTTTACGTGCCAAAGTTTGAAGCGCCCAGGATATTGCTTAAAGTAATCTACGGGGTCTTTTCCGGCTTTAACTGCCCAGTACAAATCTAGCTCCATAGATACTAAATCAGAGTCGGTTTCAGTAATAAGTACATCTAGCGGTATTTCACCATCACGCACTTCAAATTCAAAATCGTGGTTGTGATAAGCCAATGTAATATTGGCTTTACTACAGGCTTCACCAATTACGTTAAGTTTTTCAGCAAGTGCTTTGTAAGGCGCTATGCCCTCGCCGCGCTGCGCTTCGCTAAGCCAAGGCACCACAAGGTATTTATGACCTGCAGTTTGAGCATCATCTAACACTTTCTCTAAGTTATTATCAAAGTCATCTAGCTGGATATGAGCAGACGGGGCAGTTAATCCTTCACCGTCTAAAATAGTACTAATTTCTTTAGCGCTATGACCAAAGTAGCCTGCGAACTCAAGTTCGTTGTAGCCCACCGCACTTACTAATTTTAATGTGGCTGGCACGCTAACTTTCATAATATCGCGCAGGGTATAAAGCTGTAATCCAATACTGTTGCTCGCCATACCATTTGAGTTTAACGACTTAGCTGTATGTGAATGTGCAAGTACGCTGGGTATAGCGGCGCAGCCTGCACCTAATGCCGCGGCACGAATAAACTGCCTGCGGGTGAAAGTGGAAGGGGTGATCATAACATTCTCCTTAACGCGCCATTATGCGCTATTACACAATCTGGGCTGGGCCAGTGCTGCCCCTAGCAATGAGTTCAAACGGCATAATAACTTTTGGTGCTTTACGAATTTTGCCGTTAATGACGTCTATCAATAAGCTTACTGCCGTTCGGCCGAACTCTTCGGCTGGCTGGGCAATCGTGGTTAACGGTGGATCGCAAAATGCCGAAAAGGCAATATCGTCAAATCCCGCTACTGAAATATCTTCAGGTATACGCAAGCCTGCTTGTTTAAATGCTTGCATAGCACCTATTGCTGTTTCGTCGTTTTCACAAAATACGGCAGTGGGTCTTTGCGCTTGCTGGGCAATGGTTACGCCAGCGTTATAGCCTGCTTGAAGCGTGAAGTCGCCAGGAAATAGCAGGCTGTCGTCAAAGGCAATATTGGCGTCGTTCAAAGCATCTTTATAACCCGACAATCTATCTTGAGTGAGTGGGCTAGAGTGGGGGCCTTTAATCATGGCAATACGGGTATGGCCTAATGCTAACAAGTGTTCGGTCATGGCTTTGGCGGCGGCACGGTTATCAAGTGCCACGGTAGGGTACCTACCTTCATCAATAACTTCACAAGCATTTACCATGGGCAACAAGCCATTGTCATTAATCATGCTGTCATCTAGCGGGTTCAATGCGCGTAATTGAATTAATCCATCGGCCTGAGACGTGCTTACCATTTTAGCGTAATGGCTTTCAATATCGGGGTTACCTAAGGTATTCGCCAGTAAAATGGAGTAGCCCAATTCGGCAGCCGTTTCTTGCATGCCGCTAATCACTCGCGCAAAAAACACATTCGCAACCGTGGGAACCAACACAACCAAGTTGTGGGTTTTTCCAGAACGAAACTTTACCGCCATTAAGTTGGGCTTATAGCCCACTAGCTCAACCGCCGTCATTACTTTAGAACGGGTTTTTGGAGAAACGCGCTCGGGTTGTTGAAGTGCCCGAGACACTGTTGCCACCGATACGCCAGCGCTATCAGCAACGTCTCTAATATTTGCCATTTACTCGTGTCTTGTTTTTATTCGCACATTTGCGAACAGATTAGATTAATGTAACCGATATCATTTGGAATTTAGAATACGGATCTTTCTTAAAAAATCCAGTGCTAAGTGTATATTTTTTGTAAATGATTTTTGCGTCTTAACCCGTCAATTCGCTGTTTTAATGCAAAGTACGTTTGTTTTAAGACTATTTGGCTTATCTTCTTAAACTTAAGTTTAACAAAAAACGCTCAAATACATTGACAGACAAAAATGTAATCCGTTACATTTTAAATATAGTTACAATAATGCAACAAGTTTGCAATGAGTAAGCTTGATACTAGTACAGTTTACTGGTTAAGCACTGCACCACAACGGGAGCTACGCAGCATGGCGAGAATGCAGAAAGTAAGATTAGGTATGATAGGTGGTGGTGAAGGCGCATTTATTGGGGCGGTTCATCGCAACGCATTCGGGTTAGATGGTCAATACGATTTGGTATGTGGCGCCTTTAGTCGCGACCCCGGCAATAATGAAAGCACGGCCGATAGTTTAGGCGTTGAACGCAGCCGTACTTATGCTTCGTGGGAAGACATGCTAGATAAAGAATCTGCGCTTCCAGAGCAGCAACGCATGCAAGTGGTTTCTATTGTTACGCCGAATCATTTACACGTACCTATTTCAGTGGCCGCAATAAAAGCTGGCTTTCATGTATTCTGCGAAAAGCCCGCCGGTGTTGGCTTGGGCGAGGTAAAAGACTTACAAGATTTACTCCATAGTACCGACAGATTATATGGCTTAGCGCACACCTATTTGGGTTATCCCATGGTGTGGCAAGCGCGTCATATGGTTCAAAGTGGCATGCTAGGTAACATTCGTAAAGTGTTTGTTGAGTACCCACAAGGGTGGTTATCGGCAAATGAAGAAACCCATAATAAACAGGCTAAATGGCGTACCGACCCAAGTTTAGCTGGCGGTAGCGGCTGTATGGGCGACATTGGTACCCACGCTTTTGGACTTGCTGAATTTGTTTTAGACGATGCTATTACGGCCTTATGTGGTCAGCTTTATACGCACATTGATGACAGACAGTTAGATGACGATGGCGCAGCGCTGATTAAAACCAAGAAAGGTGCTACTGGTGTGTTGATTGCCAGCCAAGTGTGCGCAGGTGAAGAAAACGCCTTAAAGATAAAAGTGTATGGCGATAAAGGCGGATTAGAGTGGCATCAAATGGAGCCGAACTCTGTGGTGTATCGCCCCATAGGCCAGCCATATCAAGTATTCCGTGCTGGACTAGGGCAACCCGGGTTGTGTGATGAAGCTGTTAATCGTTGCCGTATTCCAGGCGGACACCCCGAAGGTTACCTAGAAGCCATGGCAAATTTATATAACGATTTTGCCAAAGCGGTTCGTGGCGATTCAAACCATACAAGCAGCAAAGCAAACGGTGTACCTGGCATTAAATCCGGTCTTCGCGGCATGGCGTTTATTGATGCCATGTTGGCCAGTAGCGACAGTGATACTAAGTGGGAAACCGTCAGCCCAGTTGGCACAGAATAAGTGGAGCATATGGCAATGGAACAACAAGCAAAAGAACAGAAAGCAAACGAACAACCAGCCAAAGAAGCTATGCCAATTAAAGGCCCTGCCGTCTTTTTAGCCCAATTTATGGGTAAAGAAGCGCCCTTCGATACACTTGAAAACATGGCCAAGTGGGCAGCTTCATTGGGGTATAAAGGCATTCAAGTGCCTACGGATCCGGCGCTTTTCGATTTAGAAAAAGCAGCAGAAAGCCAAGAATACTGTGACGAAATAGCCGCTACCTGTAGGGCGGCGGGCGTAGAAATTACCGAGCTATCAACGCACTTGCAGGGGCAATTGGTGGCGGTACATCCTGCTTACGATGAGCTATTTGATAACTTCGCACCAGCACATTTGCACGGCAACCCAAAAGCACGTACCGAATGGGCGGTAAACCAGCTTAAGTGTGCCGCTATTGCCAGTAAGCGCTTAGGACTAAGCGCCCACGCTACCTTCTCGGGTGCCTTAATGTGGCATTTAGTGTACCCATGGCCGCAACGTCCTGCCGGGTTAGTAGAGCAAGGGTTTGCCGAATTAGCTAAGCGTTGGTTACCTATTTTAGATGCCTTCGATGATGCGGGTGTAGACGTATGTTATGAAATTCACCCAGGTGAAGATTTGCATGATGGTGCTACCTTTGAAATGTTTTTAGCCGCGGTAGATAACCATCCTCGTGCCAATATTTTGTTCGACCCTAGTCACTTTGTGCTGCAGCAGCTCGACTATCTCGACTTTATCGACAGATACCACAGCCGTATAAAAATGTTCCATGTGAAAGATGCCGAGTTCAATCCCAACGGCAGAAGTGGCGTTTACGGTGGTTACCAAGATTGGAAAGATCGCCCAGGTCGCTTTCGTTCTCTTGGCGATGGGCAAGTCGATTTCAAAGGCATTTTCAGCAAGCTTACTCAGTATGGGTTTAGCGGATGGGCAGTGCTTGAATGGGAATGCTGCTTGAAAGATTCTGCCCAAGGTGCGGCTGAAGGTGCGCCTTTCATTGCCCAGCATATTATTCAGCCAACGCGCTACGCGTTCGATGATTTCGCCGGTGGCGAAGTAAGTGAAACAAAAAACAACCGCATTTTGGGCATAAGCGAATAACGCTTTCCCGCTGACACAGGATAATAATAATCATGATAACCCTTCGTCTTAGCACCATGATGTTTTTGCAGTTCTTCATCTGGGGGGGCTGGTTTGTCACCTTGGGGACTTACTTAGCCGGCACCCTAGCGGCCAGTGGCGGTCAAATTGGTATGGCCTTTTCAACCCAAAGCTGGGGGGCCATTATTGCGCCATTTATTGTGGGGTTGATTGCCGATCGATTTTTTAATGCCGAGCGCATCTTAGGTGTGCTGCATCTATGTGGCGCGGTACTCATGTATATGATGTATCAGGCGAGCGACTTCACCACCTTTTATCCGTATGTTTTGGGCTATATGATTGCTTATATGCCAACCCTTGCACTAGTGAATTCAGTCGCTTTTGGGCAAATGACAAATCCTTCAAAGGAGTTTGGCAAAATTCGTGTGTGGGGCACAGTAGGCTGGATTGTCGCGGGCTTACTTATTAGTTACGTGTTTTCTTGGGATTCCACTTCTGCTATTGCCGATGGCATGCTTAGAAACACCTTTATGTTATGTGCAATAGCATCGTTAGCCTTGGGCATATTCAGTTTCACCTTACCGGCAACACCGCCAAAAGCGGCAGGCCAAAAGACAGGTTTACGCGATGTGTTGGGGCTAGATGCGCTAGCGCTGCTTAAGGATAAGAACTTCTTCGTCTTCTTTTTATCTTCTGTACTTATTTGTATTCCCCTTGCGTTTTACTACCAAAATGCCAATCCGTTTTTAACCGAAATTGGTGTTGAAAATGCCACTGGGAAAATGACCTTAGGCCAGGTGTCTGAAGTGTTATTCATGCTTGCACTACCTGTGTTTCTAAATAAATTTGGCATTAAAGCTACCTTGTTAATTGGCATGGCTGCTTGGGTACTACGTTACGCCTTGTTCGCTTTTGGTAATGCAGACGAAGGGCTGTTTATGCTGATTGTGGGCATAGCCTTGCATGGTATTTGTTACGACTTTTTCTTTGTGTCTGGCCAAATTTATACCGATGCGAAAGCAGGTGAGCGTATTAAAAGCGCCGCACAGGGGTTAATAACTTTAGCCACATACGGCGTAGGTATGCTGATTGGTTTTGCAGTAGCTGGAAAAATAACTGATGAGTACACCACGGCAACATCTCACAGTTGGCAAGATATCTGGCTGTTCCCAGCAGGCTTTGCGGCTGTTGTATTAATTATTTTCTTGATGTTGTTTAAGTCAGAAAAGGTTAGCACCAATGCATAACGAAAGCAGACGAAGCTTGATAAAAGCGATGGCGCTGACGGGCGCTGGTGTATTAGCACCTTCAGCGTTTCAAGCGCACACGCGGGCAAGTACAGCAGATATTAAGGCAAATCGAACAGAGAATGGCATGAAGCAATCATCGCTTAAAGGCAATATTAATCATTCTGTTAGTCGCTGGACATATGGCGATCTTTCCATAGAAGAGCTGTGTAATACAGTGAAAGAGCTTAACTTCTCGGCGATTGATTTAGTGGGGCCTGAAGATTGGCTGGTACTCAAGCAACACGGTATCGATTCTTCTATGTGCAATGGCGCTGAAATTAGCCTTGAAGATGGCTTCATTCATAGTGAACTTCACGACGAATTAGAAGCGCGATACTTAAAGCATATCGACCTTGTTGCTGATGCTGGCTACACCAACCTTATTTGTTTTAGCGGCAATGCCCGTGGAATGAGTAAAGAGGAGGGGTTGAACAATGCGGTGGCAGGTTTAAAGCGCATTTTACCTCATGCCCAGAAGCGCGGTGTGGTGATATTTATGGAGCTGTTTAATAGCAAAATAGACCACCCTGACTACATGGCCGATAGTTCAAAATGGGGTGTTCAGTTGTGTAAGCGACTTAATAGTAAGCACTTTTCGTTGCTGTACGACATCTATCATATGCAAATTAACGAAGGCGATATTATTCGCACCATTCGCGATTTTCATCCTTATTTTGGTCACTATCACACCGCCGGTGTGCCAGGACGAAACGAAATTGGTAGCACTCAAG
>Ga0209404_10000838_pt1 | contig 22827 bp, 18 predicted proteins | sample TroAtlMetagenome_2_FD_187447 | JGI IMG/M metagenome (GOLD analysis project Ga0209404, IMG submission 187447) | Marine eukaryotic phytoplankton communities from Atlantic Ocean - Tropical Atlantic ANT8 Metagenome (SPAdes) (version 2) | ecosystem: Environmental > Aquatic > Marine > Oceanic...
TCGTTATTTACATATAAAGATTATATCGACACCCAAGAGATTCCGTAATTTGATCATTTTTTTTGCAATCATCATTATTATAATTGTATTGACTGTTATATTTTTTTGCAGGGCGACAAAAAACTCAATTAATTCGCACGTCCCGAAACTATTTATTCAGCACAACTACGATAAAGGAATTCCGGGAAACCCATTCACTGTGTGGGTTCAACTCATCTTAAAAAAAGGAACGAAACTTAATCTGAGTAACGCTAATCAAATGAGGAATTCAAAGTCTATAGTTCATTTTATTAGTGAAGGCATTGAAGAACAATTTATAGATGGCCCTACTGTTTTTCAGCCTGACGAATCACTACCTGACAGATTCAAAAACCAAGATGAAGAACTAATAGGTTATACGTACATACTCACTCCCGTTAAATCCGGAAAGTTAAGTTTCGCGATAGAAATAAACCCCTCCCTGATTATTGAACAAAATGGATCTCGAAAGCCATACTCCGATCACACTTATCACTTAAAAAGTGATACATTATTTATTAATTCACCTTAACATCAAGATCGACTACTTAATTTCTCTTAACGGACCAATCTCCCGTTTCGTTAATCGAAATATCTGTGTTTCCAACCGTAGCACTGATGCTTCCATTTTCGTTAATACTAGTTTTGATCATCGAGGCCACTTTTGATGCATCCCGACCTTCATCATAGGGATTAAATATGCTTAACCAGATGATAGGTTCTCCCGCTTTCAAAGAACCTTTAGCAAAAGTATTTCGAACATTTAATCCACCAATATCTTGAGACGTACGTGTCTCGACTTGTCCAATTTTTTGATCCTTTCCATGGTGAAGGTAAAGAATGACTCTTTTTTTCTTTTTCTGCCACCAAGCATGATCTCTAGCAGGCGCGTCGAACCATTGCGCTCCTTTAATTGAAACTTTTTTTGTCGCTGCAATTGACCAACAAGGTGCTGCAACATACCCATCAACATCTGAGCATGGCATATACTGGTCACGGACTATAAGATAACCCTCTGAAGTCAGTACGCTCTGCCTAGTCCATTTACTATTAGCACCGTAATAATTTCTCATAGTAAATTGTCCAAAAGAATCCTCCCCTCTATTCTCTGCCTTCAAATCATTTCTTACAAGAATTGCTCCGCGATGCCACAGCGGAGTAAAGTAACGAGGATTTGTTCGAACATTGGGAGTTATTCCGCCTTTTGATTGACCTAAAAAATCATATGAGATTCTAGTGAATTCAGTCTGCCCATCAAAGTCCTCATCTAAGTTGTCTAGAGTAAATGAGATACCATTTCCTTGACCAACGCCTCCTATTTCAATGCATTTCCCAGGCCTCCTACCTCCATCAACAACTCGGCACAATTCCTCTCTCATTTTCCCTTCTAGTGGGATTCGATTATCCCCATTAACGAGTTCAATAAGCAAGTCGTCAGATACGGAATCAAAAGATTCAAGAATCTTTTCTCCAGCGGGACCAGAAATTCTTAGATTTTGAATTCGGGATCCAGAAGGAAAGGGACCTATCCTTAGGGAACGTAACTTATAATCGTTATTCAATTGCCAGTACCCATCCATATTTCCATAAGAAAAACCGAGATCTGACTGATCAGTGCGACGAAAATGCCTTATTTTTTCATCAAATTTCCAATTTTTTGAATCCGGTCCTTCCCTAGAATTTAAAGCTAACTTGATGGACAAAGAGGCCATTTTCCAAGATCTACCAGACGGGGTATCCATTCCATATCCCTCCTTAATTGGAAACTTCATGTCTGGCGGAAGAACAGACAACATATCATATGCCGTTTCTCCGACACCTGCTCGACCGCTCGTATACTTACCACTCGTGTGAAGAAACTTCGCCCCATCTACACAGTATTCGTAAAGTTTTCCGTCCGAATCATCACAGTAATGCATATAATTATTATTTCTGTCATAGATGAAAAATGAAGCGAAGGGCTTTCCACTCTCACGGCTCGAGCAAAGATAAAGCCGCTCAGGAATTTTATGTTTTAATGGACTATAATAACCAACTGATGATCCACCTTCAGGTGGTTTTGGCTCTATTCCCCTTTCAATAAACCAGAAGTATCTTTTTTTGTACGCCTCTAGATAAAGGTCCGGAATCTTATATCCTTTTGGAGGGCGCCCACCCAAACAAACTTGCTCTGAAGCCCAAAGAAACTCAGGATCTTTATATTCTTTTGCTACTCGATACCATAAGTGGCCATCATTTACACTCTCTGCTCCACCATAGTACTCAGCGTTCCATGGATCCTCATAGGTAGCTTCACGATTACCTGGAATAATATTAGCAGAAGAGTTTGGGTTTCCACGCACTCCACCGCCATGAATATAATTAAGATACCTTCTAAAATGAGAATGTAAAAAGTCCCTGTCGGTCTTAAATTTATTCATTCCGTATGCCATATCAACAAGACCTTGAAGATAAAGCGGACCATATGGATAATAATTCGTTTCAGTCGTGTCACCATATTCATTAAGTTCACGCCATAGAGCATCAAGCCATTTTCTATGACGAATTGAGGAAGGATGATTAGGAAACATTTGTACAGCAATCGAAGGACCTCCATTGATACCGTATGGCCTATTATTAACACCTCGTTCAAGTAAGGAGTAGTCTGGAAAATCTGCTTCTAAGCTATGCAATACTAATTCTTTAAATTCAAAAACTTCAGAATCTGTAAGCATCTCCTGATTCACAAGTTCCTCATAAATCCTCATGCGCCCACCACTTCCCCAAGACTTATGATTATAAAATAAAGTAAACTTCAACCCTTCACCATTAGACTTTGCTTCCTGGTAGCGGTCAATAATGCTGAGGATATAAGCTTTAAGAATCTGCAACTCATTGGGATCTTTTCTTTTACTATCTATATACCTTTCTAAAAGGCGATCCCATTCCCATCCACCTCTATGCATTTGGGGTTTACTTTCCCTTATAGCTGAAGCCTGGTCTTTTATTTCTTTTTCAGAATAATGGAAATATGTAGCTCGAGGATGCCCTTCTTTGGGGTCAGCAAATTCTTTAGCCAATGTATAATCAACAAAGATACCTGATATTAAAGTTACAAGAATAGAATATAAAATTACTATCATTAGTATATTTTATACTTTGGTGAGAGCTATTTACGAGCCTCTAAATATTAAATTTCATATTTTCAAATATTACTGTGATAGTCATTTCTATTGATACTTAAGAGAAGATAAAATAATATCTATAGAAATGCTCACCATATTTAAATATGCCATAACAAGTCTGCTTTTACTTTCCTTATCCAACGTTAAAGCTAAACAACCAACCATTAACCTCTTTAATGGAAAAGACCTTGAGGGCTGGGAAGGCATTGGCGGAGAGGCGTCAAAGAATTGGGAAGTCAAAGGTGGCATCCTTTCATGTACTGGTGGACCAGGCGCTCAGTGGATTTCAACTACAGAAGACTACTCTAATTTTGACTTAACCATGGATTTTAATCTTCCTAAAAACGGTAATAGCGGAGTTTTTATTAGGGCTCCAAAAAAAGGAACGCCCTACGTTGATGGCATCGAAATTCAATTACTTGATGACGAAGGAGAAAAGTGGAAAAACCTTAAGCCGAACCAATTCACTGGAGCAATATATGCCGCACTAGCGCCAAGCAATCGTGCAACTAAAAAAGCAGGAGAATGGCAAACCATTCGAATCAAGTGCATGGGAGACAACTGCACAGTCTGGGTCAACGAAGCAAAAGTTATAGATACAGACCTTGGTCATCTTGCGAAAACTCACGGGAAAAAAATACCCGGTTTGCATAGAAAAGTTGGTAGAATAGGAATGCAAAATCACGGAGACAGAGTCTTTTTCCGTAATATTAAATTAAGTAAAATCGCACCACTCAAAAAGAAGCCTGAATTCTTTGCCTTTCATAATGGTGTTCATTTTGACTCAGCCAAAGAAAAAGCAAAAATACTAAAGGAACTTGGTTACGATGGAATTGGTTCAGCTTACCTAAAAACGAATGAAAGTATAAAGGATCGACTATCAGCTTTTAAGGAGCAAGGCTTGAAGTTTTTTAGTTTTTATGTTGGAGGAAAACTCGGAAGAAATGGTCACGATTATAATCCTCAAATCTCTGAACTGATTCGCGAACTCAAAGGAACTGACACCATTATTGAACTCTATGTTCAGGGAGATAAAAATAATAATACTGATGAAGAGGCCGTTAAATTTGTCAGAGAAATTGCAGACCAAGCGAGCAAATCTGGACTTAAAATAGTTCTTTACCCTCATGCAGGTTTTTATATTGACCGGATTGGAGATGCTGTGAGAATTGCGAAAAAATCTCAAAGAGAGAATGTTGGCGCCATGTTCAACTTATGCCACTTTCTACAAGTTGAACCAAAAAGTGACCTAAAAGAAACCATTAAAAAATCCGCTCCATTTCTATGGCAGGTTAGCATTAGTGGAGCTCAAAAAAATAGTAAATCATGGCAACAGCTAATTCAAACTCTAGACAGTGGTGATTTTGATCAATCCCATATGATGAAAATATTAGATGACCACGGGTTCGATGGTCCTATTGGCCTGCAATGCTATGCTATAAAAGGGGACGCTAAAGAAAACCTTAAGCGATCAATTAATGCTTGGAACAAAATTTGGGAAAATTAAACCGAAAGCATGAAGTATTTTATTTTAATCGCACCGTTAATTTTATTGCCTTTTGGGATACATGCCGAAGCAACTAACGCCATTAAAGAGCTAGAAAAAAATGGTGGCATCATATCACCCACTATTGATGGAGGCCTGAGAGTCGAGTTCCAATTATCAGGTAGGGACCTTAAAGACGAAGGTCTAGAACCAATCAAATTACTAGAAAGCGTAAAGGTATTAAATCTTAGGGACACAAAGATAACAAATGCAGGAATCATTAACATTAAGGGAATGAAAGATTTGAAAAGGTTGCATCTGGAAAGAACTAATGTAGATGATGGCTGCATAGATTATTTAACAGGGCTTCAAGAACTCGAATACCTTAATCTTTATTCAACGAAAGTCTCCGATTTAGGTCTATCTAAATTGAAGGATTTGAAAAACTTAAAAAAATTATATCTTTGGCAAACAAACGTTACCAACGAAGGAGTTAAACAATTAGAGACAGCATTACCTGATTTAAAAATCGTTCAAGGAGTTGATCTCGACAAAATAATTCCAGTAAAAAAACCACCGCCTAGACCTACTGAAGATCTTAAGTGGATTCCATCAACCGGCGAAATACCTCCAAGGTCAATATCAGGAGACAACACAACAATTATATTTCATAACCAGATGAAGAGAAAAGTGAAGATTTATTGGGTAGAGTATAATGGTAAACTTAAGCTTTATGGAGAAATAGCTCCCGGAGGAACCAGAGAACAAAACACATTTTCAACAGCCAGTTGGCTAGTTACTGACATGGAAGACACTTATCTTGGTTACTTCAGAACATCCTCAAAAGTAGGTAAAGCGTTAATTCCCAAAATATGAACTGGACTAGTTTCCTGTTTTCATTCATCTAATTATAAAGAAAAATAGAAACTCTACGCATCACCCAAATGAAAAAATCATCTCTCCTTCCTATCATTAGTATCATTTTGATTTCTCTAAGTCACTTTGTATTAGCTGACATAAAACTCCCAAACGTCATCGGATCTGGAATGGTGTTACAGAGAGATATGCAGGTTCCTGTCTGGGGATGGGCAGATAAAGGTGAAAACGTATCAGTTACATTTGCTGGACAAACCAAAAAAACAAAAGCAGACGAAAATGGAAAATGGATAGTCAAATTAGATCCTCTTAAAGCTAATGGAAACGGTTCAACTTTAACAATCATAGGCAATAATAAGATTAACCTAGAAAATATTTTAGTCGGTGAAGTCTGGATATGTTCGGGCCAGTCCAATATGGAGTGGTCAGTGAGACAATCAATGAATCCAAAAGAAGAAGCGGCAGCAGGTTTCCATCCATGGATTAGACTATTCAATGTACCGGGACATACTGTTAGTCCATTACCCAAGGAAGAAGGAGCCGGACAATGGCAAGTATGCGACCCAAAATCTGTGGACAGGTTCAGTGCAGTTGGATATTATTTTGGGCGTCGCATTCACAAGGAGCTTCAAGTTCCTGTTGGCTTAGTTGGGTCTAATTGGGGTGGCACTAGAATTGAACCATGGACTACTCTTGCAGGATTTGAGTCTGTCCCCGAACTATCAGACATTGTAAATAAAGTTAAGAATTACAAACAAGATACAAAAGTAGGAGGAGGTGACCCTTCAGCGATATACAATTCAATGGTCAACCCACTAACTCCATTAGCAATGCGTGGAGGAATCTGGTATCAAGGCGAATCTAACGGAAATGAAGGTATTACATACTATCACAAGAAACATGCTCTTGTGAATGGCTGGAGGAAAGCATTTCAAAATAAGGATTTAGCCTTTTACTGGGTGCAACTAGCAAACTTTAGAAAAGAGAACCCTAATCCAGAAGGTGGAGATGGATGGGCGAAATTACGTGAAGCCCAAACACAAGCTCTTGATATTCCCGGTACAGGCATGGCCGTCATTACCGATATCGGAGAAGCAAATGACATTCACCCTAAAAACAAACAAGATGTTGGATCCCGGTTAGCACAATGGGCACTTCACCAAACATATGACAAAAATAACTTAGTACCTTCAGGCCCACTATTTAAAAGCCACAAGGTTGAAGGTAACACCATTCGCCTATCTTTTGATCATGTGGGGTCAGGGCTAATGGTTGGCCAAAAAAATGGACTCACTCCAACCCAAGAAATAAAAAATGGTAAACTTGAGCATTTTTCAATTTCTGGGAAAGACAATAAGTGGCATTGGGCAAATGCTCGAATCGACGGAGAAACCGTAGTTGTCGATTCCATTGAAGTCACTGAGCCGGTTGCTGTGAGATATGGTTTTACAGATAACCCGGCTAAAGCCAACCTTTACAACAAAGAAGGACTACCTGCAGGACCTTTTAGAACAGACACAGAATAAGCTATTAATAGCTTAAAAAGAGTTCTTTAGTACTATTTTAAAAGATTAGAATATTATAAAGTCTCAATGAAAAAATAGTCTACAGGCTTGAGATTTGTTGGAAATACAGTTAGTATAATACTGTATAGGAAATAATTAATGCTGAGCTTAAATCATACTCGCAGAAATTTTTTAAGATCTAGTATAGGTCTGGCTGGACTAACGGTACCCAGCTTACTGTCATTAGTTTCAAAAGCAGGATCTCAAGCGCCAAAGGCAAAATCTTGTATAGTTCTCTATACTTGGGGTGGAATGAGTCACTATGAATCATTTGATCCTAAGCCTGATGCTCCATCAGACATCAGAGGTGAATTCAAGCCAATATCTACAGCGACACCAGGCATTCAATTCTGTGAGCACCTACCTTTACTAGCAAAGCACACAGAAAAAATGGCTATCGTTCGATCTATTCATCATCGACATGGTGGTCACCAACAAGGCATGTACGTCTCCTTAACAGGACATGACCCAGAAGGTGGCATCAAAGCCAAAAGCAGAAAGAGTTGGCCTTCTCTAACATCAATGATCTCTAAGTTCAATGAGCCCAGAGCAGGAACGCCTAGAGCCATAAAACTCCCATACTCAATGTATGATAATGGCACTCTTATGGCAGGGGATTATGGCGGCTGGCTTGGTTCAGCTTACGATCCAGTAATCATGAGGACTCCTGGGGGGGAGCCTTTCCAAGGTGTAACCCGTTACACAGACAAAGCTCTTAACTTAGAACTGAATATCGAGAAAAATAGGATACAGGACAGGAGCTCACTATTAAGTAAACTCGATACTCAATTAGGTAAGAAAAGCGGAAATAGCACAGAATATGATCAGCTAGACCGTTACAGGCAAATGGCTGCAGACCTGCTTTTAGGGTCTCCTGTTCATGATGCTTACAATCTTGAAAAAGAAGATCAAAGAGTAAGAGATATGTATGGAGATCATATATGCGGCCAGTCTCTACTTTTAGCTAGGCGTTTAGTGGAAGCAGGCGTACCGGTCGTTCAAACTCTCTGCTCGGCTGGAGACTTAGCTGGTGGAGGCGGAGACAATTGGGACACTCACAGGAACCACTTTCCTAAGATGAAAGATCGTCTACTACCCGTCTTTGACCGATCAGTATCTGCTTTACTTACAGATTTGGAACAAAGAGGAATGCTTGACGAAACACTTGTTGTTTTTCTCACAGATTTTGGAAGGACTCCTAAAATTAATGGAAATGGTGGTAGAGACCACCATCCTGGAGTTTACTCAGTTGCTCTTGCCGGTGGTGGCATTCCCGGCGGACAAGTTTACGGATCGAGTGACTCTAGAGGGGCAGAACCAGGATCAAACGCATGTTCCCCAGCTGACTTCCATGCAACAGTTTATGCTGCATTAGGCATTGATCATAAAGCTGAACTGCATGATCAACAAGGTAGGCCATTTAAAATCTGTGATGGGGAGCCATTACCCATACTTTAGTCACCTTAGATTTTCATTTCCTCATCAAAGGTTACAACTGAGAATCAAAGCCTCAGAAACCTCAAATCAAATTAATGACACTTAATACCCTCACACTAGCAGTAATATTTTTTTTATTTCATTGTCTGGTCTGCTCTGGTGAGACAGATAAAATCATCAAAGACATTGAATTTGCCAAAATTAATAACCACAGCCTCAAACTTGATCTACATCTACCAAAAAAAGTCAAAGGTTCAAAATTAGTTGTGTGGATTCATGGAGGCGGTTGGCACAAAGGTTCAAAAAACGATTGTAAAATAAAATGGTTAACCACTCATGGTTATAGCGTAGCAAGTATTTCTTATCGATTAAGCCAAATCGCTAAATTTCCAGCACAAATTCACGACTGCAAGGCAGCGATTCGATGGCTAAGAGCTCAAGAGAATAAATTTGGTTACGACAGCAGTAAAATTGTGGCAGCGGGAGCAAGCGCTGGAGGCTATTTAGCCACGCTTCTAGGGACGAGTCATGGAGTTAAACAACTTGAAGGTAACGTTGGTGGAAATCTCGAAATGAACTCATCACTATCTGGTATCATTAATTATTATGGACCAACTGATTTTATATTAAGAAGCAAAACTCAACCGCACAGGGCTAACAAAGTCGGATCAGTAGTTTATAACCTTCTTGGTGGAGGAGCTGATAAAAAAGTAAAGCTCGCCACCCTAGCATCTCCAGTTTACCACGTTACAAAAAACGATCCTCCAATATTAATATTTCATGGTGATAAGGATGCAACAGTGCTTATTGATCAAGCTAATGCAATTACTAGTGCCTATAAAAAAATGAATCTGTCAGTAAATATGAACACTCTGCCCGGAAAAAAACACGGGGGAACCGAGTTTTACACTGGTAAAAATAGAAAAAAAGTTTTGCAGTTTCTTGGGGAGATCGTTGAAAGTGGAAGCCATTAGAATTCGCCGCCGATCATCTCTTCCTACCACCCCATCGATTATTCCAAATTTTCTCTAATTGGATAACACGATCTCCCTGCTCTGCTGCAAGATTTATTGTTTCTGTACGATTCTTAGCCAAATTATATAGAGACCAAGGGCGCTTACCTTCTCTAACAATTTTGTAGTCTCCTTTAACTACTGCATGAGTTCCCGAATGATTAAATAAGTAAGCATGGTTTCTATCAACTTTTTTCCCTCTAAGAATGGGTACTAAAGACATGCTTTCATGGGCTACAATCTTATTTCCTGAGAATTCTTTAGGGTAAGTTGATCCTGCTAAATCAATACATGTCGCCATCATATCAATCACATGACCCCTCTGATCAGAAATTGAACCTGGGTTAGTCTTTAATCCATTGGGCCAATGCATAATTGCAGGAGTGCATGCACCACCATTATGCACGTTAGATTTATAGCGGCGCATAGGTGTGTTCTGAGCATTCGCCCAGTTGTGTCCTACGCTGCCATAGGTAAGTGGCCCACCCATCATAACATCAAACTTGTCACCAACAGCAACTCTCTTACCTTCTTTTTTAGCCTTTTCGAGAATATTATTTGCCGTATTCCAACCATTGCCGCTGAGATGCTCAGGACAGGCTCCATTGTCATGAAAATAAACAATGAGGGTGTTTTCGAATTGGTTAGTTTTTTTAAGTGCATTCACGATATTACCAACCGCCTGATCCATATGGTCAACCATTGCCGCATAGATTGCTTGGTTGCGTATTCTCCATGGCTTATGATCAACGGTCTCCCAATCCTTAACCCAACTTTCTCGTTCCGGTAATGGCCACTTTTTCGCATCAATAATCCCCATTTGAATCATTTTCTGATAACGATCATTGCGCAATTTCTCCCATCCCCCCTCATACATTTTCATGTATTTTTGAATCGAATTTTCTGGTGCATGCATAGGCCAATGAGCAGCAGTAAAGGCAACATATTGAAAGAATGGCTTTTTTGATTTGGCGAAATTTTCAATTTGTCGAACTGCCTCTTGACCTATTTTATCAGTATAATAATAATCCTCTCCATCTGGCTCAACAGGTTCAGTATTACGAGTCAGTGTATAGGGATCCCAAAAGGATCCAGCACCAGTCATTGTTCCATAAAAATCATCAAACCCTCTTTGTATAGGACCATCTTTTTTAGGGTTCATTCCTAGGTGCCATTTACCGACCATTCCAGTTTGATATCCTGATTCTTTAAGCAATTGAGGAATTATAACCTGTGAAGAAGTTAACTTATCGCTATATCTACCACTGAGCATTGTAGCTCTTGTTGGCCAGCAACGTGCTGTATTATAAAATTCAGTAAATCTTAAACCATTAGATGAAAGGGTATCTAGGTTAGGAGTTTCAATTTCACCACCAAAACATCCTAAGTCAGAAAATCCCATGTCATCGGTGAGAATTATTATTATGTTCGGCCTTTCAGCTAAACCTGATCTATTACCAAAAAGTAAGGCTAAGGCAGCTATAAAAATTATTTTGAAGCTATTCATTGAGATAATTAGGTGGTTTTTATCAATTAGATTATTCTTCATTACAGAACTCATCAATCGTGTTTTTTTCCAAAATTTTTCATCGCTATCCCAATCAAACCAACAAAAATGGCGATGACAGAAAAATACCGCCATGCTGTAGAAACTATGTTTTCATCATTAAAATATTCATCCCAACTTTGATAGTTCATTCGGCCTGTAATAATCAAATAAATACCCATGCCGATGAAAGCAGGGCCCATGAACCCACACGCATCACGTAAGTTCATTCCTCTATAAATTTCTTCTTTAGATTTATTATCTTTTCTATTCTCACTCATCACATTTTCCTAACAGTAAGCTAAGATAGTATATTTTTCACCACTTTGCCAAATTCATCTGTTAATTTAAAATCTCTTCCTTGATGATGAAAAGTTAAACGTTCGTGCTCTATTCCAAGACAATGAAGTATAGTCGCATTTAAATCATGAACATGAACTCGGTCTTCTGATGCAAAGTAACCGAAGTCATCTGTGGCTCCGTGAACATGCCCTCCCCGTATACCACCACCTGCCATCCACATGCTAAATCCATGAGGGTGATGATCTCTTCCATAACCTTTTCCTGAACCCTGTGACATTGGAGTTCTACCAAATTCTCCACCCCAAATAACAAGGGTATCATCCAGCATTCCGCGTTGTTTGAGATCTTTCAAAAGTGCTGCAATAGGTTTATCTACAGATTTACAACGCTCAGTGTGATCACTAACTATTTGACCATGAGAATCCCACCCCTTGTCATATAGTTGTATAAATCGAACTCCTCTCTCAGCAAGTCTTCTCGCTAATAAGCAATTATTTGCGAACGACACTGTATTGGGTTCCGATCCATATGAATCTTTAATGTATTCAGGCTCACGAGAAAGGTCCGTTAATTCTGGAACTGACATTTGCATCCTAAATGCCAATTCATACTGCGAAATTCTAGCATTGATCTCTGAATCACCGACAACATCAAAGCGTTTGGCATTCATCCAGTTAATTAAATCAACTTGACGGCGTCGCTCCTCCCTACTCACTCCATCTGGGTTTTTAACAAATAATACAGGATCTCCTTTCGTTCTAAATTGAACACCCTGATGCTCAGCTGGCAAAAAACCAGACCCCCAATAACTATCAAGAAGTGGTTGTCTATTTTTTCCGGAAGCTAAGACAACGAATGCTGGAAGATCTTTATTTTCACTGCCAATTCCATAAGAAAGCCATGCACCTAAAGAAGGTCTTCCAAAACGAACACTGCCAGTATTCATAAACATGACAGCTGGATCATGATTAAAGGTATCAGAATATACTGAACGAATGACTGTTATATTATCTATAACTTCACCAACTTCAGGAAAAAGTTCTGAAACTTCGATTCCACTTTTGCCTTTCTGATTAAAATTCCAGTCGGATCCTTTTAGTAGAGGCTGCGACTCTTTTATCATAGCAAACTCATGGTTTTTAATAATCTCGGCCGGCATCTTTTCACCATCCCTTTTATTCAATAGAGGCTTGGGGTCAAAGGTATCCACGTGCGAAGGGCCTCCAGACATAAAAAGATAAATTACTCTCTTTGCCTTAGGTGCAGTTCCACCGATTAAAGGAAAACTTTCATTAGATCCAAGCAATGAACCAAGCCCAAGCGATCCGATACTCAACGGAGATGCAGTAAGAAGTTTTCTTCTCGTAATATCTTGTGCCCAATTCATCATTCTCGTGTAAGGGCTTCATCTAAATTTAACAAAACCGCCGCAACAGAATACCAACCGTCTAGTCTTGAAAGATTTAGAAATTTTTCTATCTCTTCTTTTACTGGATTTCGTCCCAAACCTATTAAAAATGCTTGCTCAATTTTTTCTCTATCAGATAAAGTTGAGAAATCTGATATTTTTTTTGCAAAAGCCCGTGAGCATTCATCAAACATTGGATCATTGAGAGTAACCAAAGCTTGTTGTGGTGTATTAGAAATAGATCTCTTTGCAACGCACACTTGTCGAGTGGGTGCATCAAAGGCAGCCAAAGAAGGGTGAAGCGCCATTCTCTTCCAATAAATATACATCGATTTGCGGTATCGCTCTTCGGGAGCTGACGCTTTCCAAGTAAAATTTGAATTACCTGGTGTATTTTGTCCCCTCTCCTCATAAAATCCATCAGGTTGAATAGGAAAAATTGATGGGCCTCCGATTGAGGAATTTAGTAATCCTGAAACTGTAAGAAAATGATCTCTTATCTGCTCAGCAGGAAGGCGCATTCGGGGCATAAGTCCAAAATTTTGACGAGCATCTGAAGAACTAACTGAAACCTGCTGATAAGCCGAAGAATTTAAAATAAGCCTCATCAAATGCTTCCTATCCCAACCGCTATCCATAAACTCTAACGCAAGCCAGTCTAACAGCTTTAAAGATGATGGCAGCTCTCCTTGAATTCCAAAATCAGATGGAGTCGAAACAATACCAATTCCAAAGAAATGTTGCCACATATAATTAACAGCAACTCTAGCAGTTAAAGGATTTTTTTTATCAACTAGCCAATTTGCAAAATCAAGTCTGTTCATTCCACCCTTCGATTTATCCTTTAAAAAAACATCAGGAACATTGGGAAAAACACGCTCTCCTTTCTGCTTGAAATCACCTCTAAGAAGAACATGAGTCTCTCGGGGTTCTTCTAATTCTTGCATAACAGGCACCTCTAAAGAACTAGATTCTAGATTTGCGATTTGGGACTGTAGTTCTTTCAACTCTTCATCAATATCAAGAATAAATGCTTTGTTGTAGATTAATATATCAGTCAATTCGCCCTTAAAAATAAAATGCAAGTCTTTAACAGAATTCTGATAGCCTGAACCAATTGATAGAGGTCTATTACTTTTTGCTATAGTTTTTGGCACCTTTCCAATGATTCTTGCAGCATGATCAATGACCCCATCAACGACAAGGTGAAGAGACTGACCCGCGTCAAATATGAGAGCCACCTCATGCTCTTTACCATCATTAATAGGAAAACTTCCATGTATCTCAGCTCCTGACCAAGACCCGGCTTTACTGGAAACCCATGCAAATAAATGACCAGGATTTCCATTGTCTTCACCTTCACCTCCGATACCAAAAACGAAACTTCTTTGCCCAGCTCTAAAATCATACTTTGATACAATGTCACTAACGCTGGATGTAGTTTTGATCTTACTAACTATAGTCAAATCACCTGTAATCGAAAATAATTTTGAATCCTTTAATCTCTGCGAACGATCCCATTTTCCTACCAAATTTTCGGATTCTTTAGGAAACTTAAAAATACCTTTCTTAGATGAAATGACGTCCATTTTTCGACGAAGATCATCGATAGCACTTTGCTTATTAGCAGGCAAATACTTCATTCTGGGACCGTGAGTATTATATCCGCTACTCAAATGCGGAACGTTATTAAAAATAGCAAAAAGACTATAATAATCTTTCTGACTAATGGGATCGTACTTATGATCATGACATTCAGCGCACTCTAGCGTTAGACCTAACCAAGTCCTCCCGGTCGTATTAATTCTATCAACAATTCCTTTAATTCGGAACTCTTCCTTTCGAGGATTATTACCTTTGGCCTGCATGGCTTGTCGATGAAAGCCAGTGGCCAACTTCTGTTCATCAGAGGATTCTGGAAGCATATCTCCAGCGATCTGCTCAACAGTGAATTGATCATACGGCATATTTTCGTTGAAACTTTTTATTACCCAGTCCCTATAAGGCCAAACATTTCTGGTCCTATCTGCAGCGTAACCCGAAGTGTCAGCAAAACGTGCTAAATCAAACCAGTTCTGCGCCATCCGCTCTCCGAAGTGAGGTGATTCAAGATATTCATCAACTAGTCTTGACCATGCATTGTTAGACTTATCATTAATAAATTTAGTAACCTCTGATGGACTAGGAGGAAATCCCCTTAAATCAAAACTAAGCCTCCTGATGAGTTGATACTTTGGTGCCAAAGGGCGATAATCAAGATTCTTTATTTTTAGAATAGACCTCACATAGGAATCAATCGCCTCCGATTTTTTAATTGAGATATCTGAACGTAATGGAGCCTTAAAAGCCCAATGCTCTGAGGCTAAAGAATGAGGATGAGAGACGATTAAAATGACTACACAAGTCATCAAGAAAGAACGAAAAATGAAAGCTAACATTCCTCTAATCCTTCCCCATTGTATGAATAGTTAGTCCATCTGTTTTACTTTTACCTCTAAAACAAAAACTAGCGATCAAGCCAATGAGAAAGCAACTACCAACCGAAGCAAAGGGATAAAAATAAGCAGTAACATCAGTCATCTTCCAAACATACAAAACAATAATCATACCACCTGCGCACCCAATTAAAACTCCAGTTGCGTTTGCTTTTTTACTTAAAACTCCAAGTAAGAAAATTCCACCAAGCATTCCTAGAATTAAACCGACAATCTTAATAAACTCATCAAAGAGAGATTTTATTTCTGGATTAAGAAAGAAAAGACCAAATGCTGTCCCCAGAACACCCATAACAATTGTCAAAATCCTAGCCCATTTGAGGTAATACTTATCATTACCATCACCCAACTTTAGAGGCTTCATAAAGTCGGTAACAAGAGTCGTCGCCGTCGAATTCATACTCGTTGAAACTGTTGATTGAGCAGCTGCAAAGATCCCTGCTACAATAAGACCAGCGAGACCTACAGGCATTTCATTTGCAATAAATAATGGGAATATCTGATCTGTTTTTATTGTAGGGTCTAACTTATCAGGATTAGTGGCATAAAAAGCAAATAAAGCGGAGCCTAAACCAAAGAAAAGAACACTCGCAAAAACACTTAACACCGCGTTAGTCCATATAGACTTAGCCGCGGCCTTTTCATTTGGTGTAGTCATATAACGCTGTACAACTGACTGGTCCGCCGTGTACCCAGAAATATGCTGAGCAAAGGCTCCAAGCACAATCACCCAAATAGCCACTTGAGCACTTGTAATATCCCAATTGTAGTTGGCCATGCGAAACTTGTCTGATTCATCTGCAATTGAAAGGAAGCCAGAGATGCCTCCGTCAACACCGCTAACAAGCATAAAGAAAGCAATCATAGCTCCACCAAGAAGTACGATCGTTTGAATTGTGTCAGTCCAAATCACAGCCTCAATACCACCCATCGCACAGTAAAGTATACTTAATACTCCCATAACAATGACAGATTGATAAGGCGTCATTGGGGTTGCCGAAGCGAGAGCCAAACCGGTCAATGACATAACGACAGCCATCCGAAAAATATGAAACAAAGTGAAAAATCCACTTCCTAACATTCTCACTTTTCGACTAAAACGCTTCTCGAGATATTCGTAAGCACTAGTTGCATCAATTCTTCTGTAAAATGGTAAAGCAATATATACAGCAACAAAAGCGACGATCGGAATCATCATGTTGGCTAAAAAGTAAACCCAATCCGTCGCATAAGCTTTACCGGGAAGACCTGTAAAAGTCAAAGAGCTGAGCATTGTTGCAAAAATACTGCACCCAGCTGCCCACCAAACCATTCTTTTACCACCCCTAAAAAAATCATCAGTCCCTTTGTTTCTTCCTGCAAAATATACACCTACTCCCACCATGAGTAATAAATAAAGAACCAAGACTGTATAATTGATTACACCAAAACCTTTATTAATTGAGTTTGGAGTAATTTTCCAAATCTTTGGAGAACGTACCCTTGGACGAATTTCGCCACTGGCAATAATTAAAGAATTGTCCCACTTAACGGGAATTGTTGTTACATGATTCTTCTCACTTACACCAGATTCTATCCATGTATTTGTTATCGTATGATATAAATAAGTTTTCTTGGGAAATCCTGGATGAGCATCTTTTAATTCGTCTTCTTTTCCCCATAAAGAACCATCTGCACCTCCAAGAACTGCTACATGACTTTGATTAAAACCAATGGCCGTTCCTGCCATTATAGGAACAGGGGAACTTTTTCTTTCTCTCCACTCATTAGTATTAAGGTTATACTCCCAAACGTCAGAAAAGAATTTCACAGCCCCCTCTTCCTCACGCCTGCCACCTATAACATAAATACAGTCATCATAACCATTATGCTGAATAGCAGCCTGTAAATAAGCACGAGATTTCCATGGAACCGAAGGTAATGCTTTCCATTTATCACCTTCAGCTAAATCCAAAACCCACACTTTATTTGATGAGCTCTCAAGTTTCTTACCTATCTGACCACCAATCAAGTATACCTTATTTCCGTGAATTACAGCCGATCCATAAGCTACTGGTTCTGGCAAATCAGGCATTTCCTTTTTAAGTAACTTCTGATTATCTTTATCCCAAGAAAGAAGAAATACCCCAGTATAAACTTTATCTGAATCGTCACCACCAATACAAAGAACACCATCAGGTGTAGAAACCGAAGAGCCATAGGCTAAAGGGCGATCTAATTTACCTCCGTCTATCCACGAATAATTATTATCTTCCTCTTTGGACAAGATATAAATTTCATCATTCCAAATCTTATTCGTTTCCCATAATGGCTTATTGGGAAAATTGGCACCACCTGCAATGATAAGCACATCCTCATGGACTCCAACAAATGGTCCAGCTACACCTGGGTTTTCAGTTTGATTACCTTGAGGAGGTAAATCAGTTAAATGCTCCCATTTGAATTCAAAGACATCACTAGAATTGGCAATAGTTAGAAAACAAAAAAAATGAAAAAAATATGCAAGTGCTTTCACAGCTATAAAGTGACAAAAATTAGAAATTAATGCGAAGAAAAATTATCAACCTTCGACATTTCTCATAAAATCTGCAATTTGAATGAAAAAACCCATCAATTGTTCACAAGCAGGAGATTCAATTCTTCTCTCCATAATGGATTCATTCATTAATTTTATCCATCTATCTCTCTCAGCCAAGCCTATCTTAAAAGGAATATGTCTCATTCTAAGACGAGGGTGACCTCGTTCTTGAATGTATTTATCCGAACCTCCACATCGAAAAATAAGAAAATCGGCCAACCTTTCTTCTGCCCCATCCCAATCATCTTTTGGATAAAGAGGCCCAAGAATATCATCAACTTTAACCCTGCGATAAAATGATGAAACCAAATTAGAAATACCCTCTTCACCAATTTGGCTAAGTACATCCTCCATAATTAACAAAAAGTCAGATTTTTGGTTTTTCAGAAATTAACTTAACTGGTCTTCCAGACCATGTAGCCTTCCATCCAGTTGAACCCTTACTTCTATATATTGTGGGCGTTGAACCTTTAAATACATCTGAAACTTCGTTAGGAGCATCACCAAGAAAAACGACATTTTTTAGATTTTCACAATTAGAAAAAGCATGCCTTTCAATCGAATTAACTTTTTTAGGAATCACAATATCGTTGAGGCTTTTACATCGGGAAAAAGCATATTCTTTGATGCTATGAACTCTATCAGGTATAATAATTTCTTTTAATTTATAACAACGAAAGAATGTACTTTCACGAATTATTAAAACACCTTTTGGAATAGTGATATTTTTAAGCTGATAACATCTATTAAATGCAGAAGCCCCTATCTCAATAACGGTATCAGGAAGGATAACATTAGATAATTCGTTACATCTAAAGAATACACCATGTCCAATCCTAGTAACCGGCACTCCTTGAATCTTATCTGGGACAATAACAAGAGAGCTGTGACCAATAAAATGGGAAACAAAAGCTTCATGCGTATACAAACGCCATTTAAAATCAGCTAAAGGGTTAGAGGCAGCCGGATAAGAGATGAATTTCTGCCCTGCTCGATCCGGAGGAACAAGGAGTCTGGCAGGGTCGATCCTTTGGGCAGAACAATACAAAATTGCTGACCAGAAGACTAACAAAAAAATAAACAGTCTTCTCATATCAAACCCTCAGCCCATATATTTCTATTAACGTCCAACCATTCTCACTAATTCAGATTCTATCGCTTTAGCCCAAACCTCATGCCCCTTTTCACTAGGGTGAGTAGTATCAGGCATCATTTCCTTGGATAAATGTCCTTTTTCATCAAGAAAATGTGGCCCTATTTCAAGAAATTTAACTTTTGGTATTTCTTTAAGAATTTTAGGAAGATATGAGTTCAACTCGATGATCTGCTTTCTATGAGGGTGACTAAGTTCTCTTCTTCTGGGAAGGAGACCAAGAACTAGAATTTCAGTTTCAGGATAAATAGAATTTAATTTTTGAGCAATTACCTTAACTCCTTCAGCCGCTTCTCTGGGCTTATCACTACCCCAACAAATGTTGTTTGTTCCTATCAAAACAACTGCACCTTTCGGCGCCTTCTTTAATACCGGTAAATGTTCAATTCTCCACAAAAGGTGATTCGTCCTATCCCCTCCAAATCCTAGATTAATAGATTTACGAGGTTCAAAATATTTTTTCCACACTTCCTTACCAACGCTTTCGAAATTATGTGTAATCGAGTCTCCAAGCATTAGTAAGTCGTATTCCCCTTTAGACATAAGACCTATTTTTTCAGCATGCCTAGCAAACCACCACTCCTCAACACGTGGACTAGGTGTTACTGATGGACCTAAATTAAGATCTGCAGTTTTTTCTTCCGCCAACAAAAAAAATGAGCTGCATATATAAACAAATATAATTCCTAATAAATATTTCAAATTCATTAGATGAGTTTAATTGTTTAAGGAGCCCTAAAACAAACAAAATTTAATATATAAATAAACTCTAATAAGCTATACATAAGAGGATTACTGTATTTTTCATATTAAAGGAAGGGTGGCTGGATCCCGTTATAATTTTAATGCCCTTCGTAATGTCCTGTAAGTTTGGGTTGTGTTGGTCAGTAGGGATCACTAGAACCCGAACCCCTATCATTGTAGACTGGGGGTGACAGCAAGAGTCACGAAGAGACATTTCAATTGATTTCGAATCAAGCGCCTTAAACCAAGCTCACCCCACACAATCCATGAACAAGGGACCATGAATCAGGGGTCAGGGTTGGAGCCAGCTAAATGGTTTCTTGTTTTGTTTTTTAGATTAGTCATTATTTTGAAATGGAAGAGGGAGTTAAAAAGAAACGTCTTATCGAGTGGACCGCTAGCCTAGAACAACAATGAAATTTAGAATCTTCCTTGGCTTAGTAGCATTCTCCCTAGGAACAGGGCACTCGGAGGGAGAGGAAAAACAATGGTTTGTGGATCGGAATCTGGTCTATGAAAGAGGTAGTTCCTTGAGTGAGGAATATTTGGGGAAGCATACGCCGGAGTTTTCCAAAAAACTTAAATTCGTCATTCCCTGGATCGTGCGGATCGAAGTAAGACACTCGTATGTGAAGGACGGCTACAGCTCGAATCACGGCACGGGAATTATTTTGAAAGGCGGGCAGGTCCTCACGGCAAAACATGTTCTGAATGAGAACGCTAAAGAGGGGAAGAAGAAAATCATCCTCACCACGACGGACGGACGAGGTTTTCCTGCAGAGGTCATCAAGGAGGGGGAGAAGGATTGGATCATGCTACAGATCACCGAAAAAGAGAATCGGGAGATCGCAATGAAGTCACCCGTAGTTATGGGGAAGGCAACGTCAAAGCAGACTGCGGCCTTCCTCGGCTATCCCGCACGATTGGGTCTCGACGAAAAAGGAAGAGTGAAGTCGTTTCATCAGGGCAACGAGACGAAGAGGGTTCCGGCAAGCAAACTCTCACCGCTCTTGGTAGTGACCACCGTTTCCGATCCGGAGGCTATGAAGCTCAAGCCGCTGGCAGGTTTCCCTCCGGTTGGTGGAATGAGTGGCGGGCCGGTATTAAATGTCGAAGGAAAAGTGATCGGAGTACAAAATTCCGTTTCCAAGACGACCGAGAACGCCACTGGAAAGGTCCTCTACTACACGATTAATGCGACGCCAACCAGTTATGTGACCGGAGATCGATAGAGCATTACAGAGATTGAGGGTTGATTTCAAAAGTGAAGAGATTATTCTTCAACCTCTATTTTTAAAGAGTAATTATCAAAAGGAAGGGTGGCTGAGCTTGGTTTAAGGCGCTTGATTCGAAATCAAGTGTAGGGGCAACTCTACCGTGGGTTCAAATCCCACCCCTTCCGCCAAAAAAAACTATAATTGCTAGACATTTATCTCGGCGTTTTCTTTTGTGAAAATTTTTTTCCATGCAGAATCTTCGTATTTTTCTAACGCATTCAAAGCTTCCTCCTTAGAAAAATGATCCTCATAATCCCAACCATTCCAGCCTTCAATTCTTGCCGGAGTACCATTGATGTTTGCAGTGATAGTATAATTGTTATCAGGTTTTGGATGTTGCCACAGTTGGAAGACGAGCTGATTATTTTCATCGTCCTTCAGTTCTGTGTATTTTAATAGTCTCACTGATATTAATAACGATATAAAAATCTTGATGGATTGAAAAAAATAAATAAAGAATCTTTATTTTGAGTTAAAAATATTTTTCGAATCTCTATCATTTTATCAATTAAAGCGTCCGTTTTAATTTCAAATTTATTAAATAGGAAATTAAAAACCAATTGGTAATAACTTTCGTATTTTTTTTAACCTAGGTTTCTGGATCTCCACTAGAGCATGCTCATACCAGGAACAAGCGCCTACTCCTTTAGTTTTTGTGGGGTAGGCGTTTTGTTTTATGACTCATTCCAATTAAAACTACTCAGCTTTAGTTGACGTAATTATTTTGACGCCCCTCAATTTTATGAAATTAGATACAATGAATGACGAAGAAAAAAAAGTGTGGGTAGATTTTAACCGAAATTGTACCAAAATAAAAATTCCGAAACCTAGCAAGGGTCAATTTGATATTTTATTTAAACACTCAGGCAAAGATATCAATGTTGCCAAAAAAAAATGGGTCAACCAAATGAAGATTTTCAATAACACTTTTTAACATTCACCTTTCTATCCTCTGAGAATAATAGATCACTTATGCATAAAAAAATTTTATCCTAGTGAATTAGATAGAGTCTTCTACTCAGAAAATGGAGATAACAAATCAATCGAACCGATCTCAAGTGATTTCATGCCCGCTAAATCTAAACATTTCCTCGATAAAAGTTTTGCTTTAGCCACCAAAAAGGACCTTGCTTTTATAGTCCAATTCGAAAATTGGTTTGATAACAAACTCGTTCAAATAAGAGAATTAGAGGATAAATTAATAAATTCTGCGTCTAGCTCACTCCAAATAAACACAATCAACGCTATGCTACCTCAAACCAAAATAAGCATAGGAATTTCACATTAATCATTTAGACCAATCAGATTCGATTAAGCATTTAAAAAAAAATAACTTACATTACAAAATTTGTCCTGTTTGTAACTTACCATTTTATTGGAGAAAAAATTGGCTTTAATTTGGCATAAGGTAAAATACTGTAGCAAAAAATTCTCAAAATTTAGATGAATTTCAATACACTTTGGACTGACAAACAACAAAACTACATGTAATATTAATCAATCTACCGCTAAGATTGATGGGCACTAAATTTCACTTTTATTTTTTTTCAGCTTTAACATTTTTTTTGATCTCCTTTCAAGTTAAAAGCTCCGATGAACCTTACCGCAGCCTTCCCCCATCTTTAGACAGAAAAATAGACTTCGCCAAGGAGGTTAAACCTATTCTGCAACGCAGCTGCACTAACTGTCACGCCAGGGGAAAAAGTAAAGGAGGTTTCAGTATAGATCATATTCATTCGTTTCTAGCTGGTGGTGATAGCGGTC
>Ga0209404_10000841_pt1 | contig 22805 bp, 32 predicted proteins | sample TroAtlMetagenome_2_FD_187447 | JGI IMG/M metagenome (GOLD analysis project Ga0209404, IMG submission 187447) | Marine eukaryotic phytoplankton communities from Atlantic Ocean - Tropical Atlantic ANT8 Metagenome (SPAdes) (version 2) | ecosystem: Environmental > Aquatic > Marine > Oceanic...
TACAAGAGTTCCAGCAGTTCCACCCTTAACACGAGTAACTGTGTTGGTAGAATCAAAAGTAATTGTTGGGTCGTTGTTGCCGTCTATACCCTGTGCTACGGTTGTTGCTCCAGTAGCAAGGAATGTAAAATCTCCAGAGGCATATGCCTGACCAGCTGTTGCTCTCAGTCTTGTAATAGTATCAACATATACTGAGCTAACATCAATAGTATTTGTTGCTGCGTTTTGTGTGACAGTAGTAGATCCACTACCAGAAATTTTCATTGCACCTGTCTGTGCAGCACCACCTTGAGCAGCTTGTAGTGTTGTGATAGTGTCTGCATCAGGAGCAGAACCAGCAATAGTAATTACATCTCCAGCTCTAACGATCTCTAACGCAACAGCATTAGAACCAGCTGGCACAGATTGAGGAGCACCAACAGCAATAGTAACATCATCAGTACCAGATCCAGATCCACCAGCAGTTAATCGAACAATCTTTTGAGTAGCATTTAATCCATCAGTAGCACTAATAGCGTAAACAGTATTATCATTTGGAGTTACTACTGTACCACCTAATGATATCTGAGTTCCGTTAACGCTTATAGATGAGTTGGATAGAGCATTGTTTGGAATGTTACTAAGCGTATTCTGAGATCCAGATATGATTGCGGAAGTAAGAGTCTTATTAGTAAGAGTCTGGGTTTGTGTTAGATAAACATCACCAGGCGTACCCCACGACACCGCAGTACCATCACTAGTCAGGTACTTACCTGAACCTGTGTCTGAACTGATAATAATATTATTACCTGATAAATCTAGATTGTCACCTGATACAAGTTCCTCTATTTTTTTAGAAACTTCATTAACAATCAATGGAAAACGATTAGCCATTTACATTCCCGATGGATACTACTGCTCTGGTTTATTTATGTCTAGTAGAATAGAGTCCTTCTTCTAGGAAAGGATTGAGAGGCTTTAGTCATGTCTGGTCTCGCACCAACAACGTCATTACCACAGTAACCAGAAGTAACTCGTGGATTTTCTAAATGCAATGTCACATTCGGACTACCCTTGTCACAAGTATCATCCGCAAAAGTACCAGTACCAGAATTAAATGTCATTTCATTAGACAAACCCTGAGTCTGAATCAAATTCATCACATCAGTATTATGAAATCTTTTCTTATTAGTGGCAAGACAAGCAGCGCAACCAGCAACTTGAGGGGATGCCATACTAGTACCATTAATAGGATAATAATAATTATTACCACCATACTTAGCATCTGCTATACCAACACCAGCATAGTCTCCAGTTATAACAGAAGGATCTGCCCACGCAGATACAATAGCATAACCAGGAGCCCATACATCTATTCTCGGTCCATAGTTAGAGAATGATGCTCGTCTCTGATCTTGGTCATTATCTATAGCACCAACACATATAACACCAGGTGCAGCACCAGGACTAGAACCTTGATTGAATAATCTCGGTCCTCCAAAAGTACCTGTAACTGTATTATTATATCCAGGATCAGTTGGTAACACTATATGAAAGTTCTCGTTGCTTGCTGCACCAATTACAATAACACCGTCAGCAATAGCATCTGCCACATCAGCATCAAGAGCAGCAACTCTAGCAGGAAATTTTCTTTTCCATTGTGATATACCAAAGTCTGCTGATATACCTGCCATTGTCCAACCACTAGGGCCTGGATTACCTGAGTTATATGTAACACCATTATATACAATGGTTGTAATATCAGATATTGCAAACCCAGTTGGATAATCATTTGTATAGTTAGCACCATACCCCCAACTATGATTTGTAACAGTAGGATTTCTAAATCCTGTTGTTGGATTGACTGCTTTGTTCTTATGAAATGCTCTTAGATAATCAAAGATTGCCATGACTGGAGTTGCACTACCACTAAGAACATCTAGATGATAGATGTTTGCTTCTCTTGCCCATCCATAATGTTGTCCAGCAACAGTACCAGTAACATGATTACCATGAAAATCTACATTAGTTGCTTGAGTTTTGTATGGATAACTACCTGTAGGTAGAGTGGTTCCATCATCATCAATACTGGTAACTATACTATTAAGATTATTATACCACTCATAACTAACAAATCTTGACTGATTTGTAGTAGGACTAACCCACTCTTTACAATCAGTTGATACAGGATCATCACAAATAACTACATCGACATGCTTTCCATCATTAAAGACATCAATGTTTGCTGTCTTAGTATTAGAACCTCCGTCTCCAAAAGAATTCTTACCTCTCTGTGCAGAATCTCCAACCGTATGTAAATGACCCCACTGAAAATCAGTAGAATTAACTGTACCACCAGCCTTCATGAAAGTTCCATTCATATTATAAGGTGTGTTATTAACTAACCTCTCAGGAAAAATACCTCTATCTTCTGGTCTTAATTCAACAGCAAGTACCCTAGAATCTTCTGCCAACTGTAATGCCTGTGCATCTGTCATCCAATAGTGAGTGTTCCTACTAATAGGACGCTTAAGATTTATACGAAAACCATTTGATTCCATGTCATCATAGAACCCTGGTAAATCTTCATATGTATGAAGAGTTACGACATAGATTTTTTCCATCTTTAATCCTCTAGTTGTATTACAGTAAGACCGACAGTTATTGCAGCAGCACCACCACTCTTATTAACAACCTTTGCATATACATTAGTTGATGGTGTTCCATCATTATTAAATCCAACCACACCTGGAGTTATTAGTTGAGTCTGATTACCAGTAGTAATTACCTCAGCAATTACTCCACTACCAGGAGTAGGATCTGTAGTCTCACTTCTAAGTGCATCATTAGTTCTAGCAGTAGTATCTGTATAAAGAGTTACCCATGCTGCTGCTGATGTATAAATCTTAAGAAGAGCATACGATTTATATGCTACAACTGTTATATCACCTGATGCATTGTTAGCAATAGATGCAGTTGTTGCGGTATATTCTGCTCTAGTAGATAAACTAGCAGATGGAGTTGACCAGTTTACGTTACCAGCTCCATCACTGGTCAATATGTCATTGGCAGTTCCGTTTGCAGTAGGGTATGTAAGACCACCAGCAGTTAAAGCACCCGTAATAGTTGCTCCTGTATTACTTGTTTCAATTCTGGTAGTAGCACCATAATCCAGTTCTATAGCATTAGTAGCAGCTATTTTAACAGAAGAATGGTTATCAATAACTAATTCATAATTACCATCACCACTTAAATAATTTTTAGATGCAGAATTACTCCAATGTATTGTAAGATGAGTTGAACCACCATTGTAAAGAGAAAATCCTTGATTGGATGTACCAATAGGAACAATAAAACCAGCATCAGCAGTAATAGTGCCGCCAGCAGTAACTGATGCATCAGTAGCAACTGTACCATCACCACCTATAGTCAGGCATGATAGATCACTAAAGTTTCCTATCTTAACTGCATTTATACTAGTTCCATCACTATTAGGTCCGTCTGCTCTACATATTGCAGTACCATCTTGTCTAAATTGCCATCCTAAAGCACCAAGAGCTTGATAATGTCCGAAGAAGTTTGGAAAATTACCATAGTCACCACCAATAAGAGTCTTAGAACTTCCACCACCAGGCCCTGCAATAGTAAACGTCTTCATATCTAACGTACCACCAAGTTCAGGTGTAGTATCAGATACTATATCAGTCAAATATGTATTACTATCAATTGTATAAGTACCAGCACCAGTACGTTTCATTAATCCATTGGAGGTGAAGTCACCATCAAGGATCGCAGTTCCCAATGAAGTTAGGTATCCACCAGCACCATGATCTCCCCAACCATATGCAGTATTCCAATTGGATGAGTTACCACCACTAGCAGTAACAGATCCCGATATAGTAACACCAGTTGCAGTAGTTTCTAGAATGCTTGTACCTGCATGTCCCAAAGTACAACCACCAGCTGCATCCATTAAGAATCCATAATCATTTCCATTCTGACTCTTCATCTCAACTTGAGCTGAGTTGATTATTACTTTAGATGTTCCAGAAGATTGTAACGTAACGTTAGTACCATCAGTAGAGATGTCAAGATCAGATCCAAATGACAATTTAGTAAGATCTTCAAACACTAAAGCATCAGCAGACCTATCCCAAGCAAGATCTCTACCAGCAGTTGCACCATCAAAAGTTATATCATTATTGAAAGTAAGAGCAGTACTTGTTGTAGCACCTCTACCAGTAACTGTTGCTAATGTATCTACTTCAGCAGTAATGAATGAAGTAAGATCAGCAGGTGCAAATGTGAATACACCAGTTCCATTATTATATGACAACGATCCACCACCTGATGCAGCAGCAGTAGAAGTAGAAAGATCTGTTAATGCTATACCACTACCAGAAGCAGAAGTAAGGTCAGTTCCAGGTTCCCATTCACCATTTGCATTGTTCCATTTAAGAACCTGTCCATCACTAGGTGCGTTGGAAGAAACATTTGATAAACCACCAAGAGCAAGAGAAGTTAAATATCCTGCACTAGCATGGTTACCCCAACCATATGCTGTATCCCAATTACCAATTTTTGCAGTAGTAACTCCAGCAGCATCACCAAGTGATGTTAAGTATCCACTAAGGTCTGGTGGGGTGTATGTAAATTCTCCGTTACCACCATTATACGACAAATTACCACCGCCACTAGCAGACGCAACAGTCACGCTAGGGACACCTGGTATGGATGGTTTATTTTTTATAACTGCAAGTCCAGTAGTAGCATTCCAATCCGACTGGATTTGTACTGCTGGAATTGTAGGCTTATTACTTAAGTCTTGATAGTTACCACTGAAAGGAGTAGACCATTGTATAGTTGTGCCAGTAGAACTCAGTACTTGTCCTAATGTTCCAAAAGTTCCACCTGCTTGAAGTTCCTTGCCAGCAGGAATATTCAGACCTTCTTTCAGCTCTATGGGTGAGTTATCAGCGTAGTTGGCAATCTGATTTGCAAGAATTTTTGACATATACTTCTAGTCCTGAAGACACTTTCTCTGAGCTAGAAGTATTTATGAATAAACCAGATTACCTGCTACTATACTACGACCATTGCATTGGTTAGGTGGTACATAATGATCAACCCAACCAGGAAACATTATCAACATACCTTCTGTTGGTCTTATCCTCTTACGAATCTCTCTGAATACTATAGGTGATGAACCTTCTGGTGTATTAACATAGTATACAAACGCCCAATCATTATGAATATGATTATGAAATTTTTGAAAGTGTCCTTCTTGATATACCTGACCCCACAAATCTACTAACTCAGTGGGTCTATCTACTAAACTCTGTGCGTACTCTGCAATTTTAACAAACTCTTCTACCTTAAAACAATCCCACTTGGTCATCAATGCTCCTTTATCTTTGGTGACACTGTTGTCACATATAATTCTATGCAGCAGACCATTTTCTTCTCGTGCTTTGGGATATTGAAAGGCACGTATCTCTCCTAAATTTAATCCTTCATAGTCAAATAATCTATTCATATTCCCATTCAGTAATATCACCTGGAAGAATAAATTGAGACGCTGCTTTCACAGCGTCATCAAGATACTCATAAGGACCATACTCCTCACCGTTATAATCATAATAAAATTCACCACATCTTTCCTCGACTGTAAAATGATTTACAACCTTGTCTCCATTAACCTCTTCGATTAATCTAAAAGAACATGGGTTAGGATATAGTGGGTGGTTTGTCATCTGAATCATCATCAAAAGTAATCACATCATTAGTACCCCACGCAGCAGGATCTGGTGTGAATGTTACATTATTATCTAAGTCAGTGGTGTCTATGTTTATATCACCTGTGATTAGATCACCTAATATTCCTGTGTCATTTGTAGGAAAGTTGATGACATTATCTAATGCATCCATGTCTCCACCTGATTTAGAGTCTAATTTAAAATCATACTCTGCCTTATTCCTATAGTAGTCAGATATATTATCTACCTTTCTAATTGGAGTACATGCAAGGACATCCTTAACACTATTCAAACATTCGACAAGCATACTAAGATTCTCATCGTTTTTCTGTTCCAAAGATTCCACAAACGCTGCACGAAGTTCTTCTTCAGCAGCAAGTAAGTGCTTTCTAATATCGTTACAAGACATATTTTTTATACCATGAATGTTGTTAAAAATGCATAACCGATTAACCAGGCACACAATCCACCAAGTACCTTATAGTATTTGCGGATAGGTGTACCAAAGTATTGTTGTCCTATCATAAGACATTTGTGTGCTGGTGACAAGAGGTAACCTGAATATTCTGTAGCTAAAAACCACACGAGATATTGAGGACCAAAGATTGCTACGAGAGCAGATGTCATACCAGCATACTTACCTGATGAACCCATGATCCATGCTGCAACTGCTGCAACAATAGAGACAGGAATAATCATAGAAGGATCTGCACCCTTAAGATATTCCATTACAGGTCCATGAATCTGTTTAACTACACCGCCAAGAGCAAGAACTATTGATGCGATGATAGCAAACTTTCCATCAAGGTATTTACCCCAGTTCCAATCTTTACAAATGATACTATAGTAACATGCCATAGCACCAAACCAAGGAAAGAAGAAGATTGCTCCACCTTTACCTGTTGCAAGTAAGAACCATAATGTAGCAATGAAAGGAGCCCATCCTCTCAATGCTCTAATCCAGTTGAAGTCACTGATGTTACTTAAATCAGGTACAACTGATTGAGGATCAACCTTAGAAAATATATACCACCATGTATATGCTAGGCATATAATAAGAGGTACTATAGTATAACTAAGGAATCCCCAATAACTTATACCCATAACTGCCATAGGTAGTGCCACAGTTTTTTCAAGTGGACTCCACCAATAGTAATGATGAGTAGAAAGATAATCAATAATACCAAAAGCACTTCTCTTCCTCTTATCTGGTGGTGCTATCGCATCAAGAAGAGGTGCTGAGAGTGCAACTCTTCCAGGAATAGGTAGAACACCACCAAAAATACTAGTAAGAATAATAAGGATACGGTTATCCTTGACATATCTTTTTATCAATGAATAAACATCATCTAATACATGATACTGACGGATAAATCCACCTAATATCATGATACCAAAGATGTAACCCATGTAAAGTTCGTTCTTTAGTATAGCTTGTATCATATATCACACGGAGCGTCATCGAATTTCTGAAGGTCAACCGCCACATAAGCATTGCCATCTTTCTTACGAATAAGAAAGTCCTCACCGTTTTCTATACGAGAGGTATACTTATCAATGTCACCTTGAAATTCTTCTTCTGTAATTTCAATCATATTGTACAACAAATTTTTTCTTTTTGCAAGTAGTTAATTGAGTCTTGACAACCACCCAAATGTAACCTGTCTCCGTATCCATCTAACACAACCTGTGGGAAGGTAGCACCTTCACCAAACTCTTGATAGAATTCTTTCTCAGAAAATTGACTACCAAGTTTATATTCAACAAATGTTAATTCTTGATGTTCCATTACTGCTACAAATTTTTCGCAATAAGGACAGTCTGGTTTAGAGTATACAATTAGAGAGATCATGTTTGATTTTTAGCCGCAAGATAATCGTTATTAAACAGTTCTAACCCTTCACGAGTTAGGACATGATCATACATCTTATCGAAGACTTTAACAGGTATAGTACATACATTTGCACCATACTCAAACGCCCTACCTACATCCCTGACATTCCTAATAGAAGCAGCAAGGATTTGTGTATCAACATCATGCCTCTTATATGTATTAGCGATGTCTTTTACAAGGCACAAACCTCCAAAAGAATTATCATCTACCCTACCTACAAAAGGAGAAACATAGGTTGCACCTGCCTTTGCAGCAAGTATTGCTTGTGATACTGAGAACACAAGAGTTACATTGGTTAATATACCATCATTATGTAACTCATAACAAGCTTTTAGTCCCTCACGAGTGCAAGGTACTTTGATTGTAACATTATCACTGAGGGCAATGTAAGGTTGTGCTTGTTCTACCATCTCTTCAGCAGTCTCAGCGACTACCTCAGCAGAGATGGACTCAAGGTTAGGACATGCTTGATAGATCTCTTCAATCACATCACTCTGCTGTCTACCTGACCTTAATATAAGAGTGGGGTTAGTGGTTACACCATCAACTAATCCAGTCTTATATCCATCAACGATTTGATCCACCTCAGCGGTGTCTAAAAAGATTTTCATTTTTGTTCATTAAGAGGTTCCATTTTAAGGAACTGTTCATTCAAATTATAAAACAATTTATAGTTTAGGGTATTAACCCAATAACCAATGATGTCGTTTCCATCACAATTATATCCATAACCAGTAAGAGGTTCTTCAACCCCATCAATCCTAAATGTTTTTGACCTACCTGCCTCTAGGTAATTGTGAAATTTTTCATCCAGATTGATCATCTTTCCTCGAATGTTAGTTTACGGACTTTTCTTTTACGACGAGCCTCTTGGTATTTTAGGTCATCAGAGGAGAAAAGTGTTGGTTTCTTAACATTATTAACAGATTCTTCTAACGTAACTAAATCTAGATCACTTGCAGTAACATGATCATCTCTTATGGTGGTCATATTAGGACAGCCGCAACATCCTGATCCAACTAGTGTCTTGCCACATACACGGCACTTTACTTTTAACATTGTTCTTTGAAATAATCTTTCCTATAGTAACGTCCTAAGATATTACTATTATAATATGCAGGTGTTCCATCACTCAATGTTTCTATGAGTACATTGTTGACGAACAACTGTTTAGTCTCTTCAAAATTTACTTTACCCTTTGTGGCATGGAGAGATAAGATTTCTCGCTTAAAGATCTCTTTGCCCAATTGTTTAACATCGGACTTAAGTTCGTCAGAACTTCCGTAGTACTTTTTCCAGTCACTCTCACTCGTAACTCTTCGTTTCCCACCTCTAGGCTTTCTACGACTGGTAAAATATTTACGTCCGATGTATCTTTTACCTGTCTGTAAATTAGTAATGCAGTAGACGAAACCGAACTGATCGCCAATATCGTCAGTAGTGAAAGGTTTACCCTCATATAGCCAGGGGTTTTCGTAAACTCCTCCTTCAACCATTTCATAATTTTCATATCATTATCTCCTATTTAGATTGCCAGTTGGTAACAGTTATTTCAATGGAGTTATCATCCATTTCCCACTCTTCATCTACAGTGTATCCCATATTCTTAACTGTATTATGTACAGTCATACGAGCATACTGTTGAGTAACTTTTTCAACAAACCTTTTTGGTGGGACTGGATCTCTCCAAGTTTGTATGTCTGCTACCAGTTCATACTCACCATTACTATTCAAACGAAATCCAATATCATTACCTATAGAAACATCCACCTTTACCTTTTCATGTTGATGGTTAGTAGGATTGATTAACTCTTGATCCTCTTGAACATCATACTGAAGAAGTTGAAGTGCTTCTATTAGTTCAGGTTTGTTCTTTAATTTCGTTTTGATCGTGCTGAAGTGTGACATTTTGTTTATAGTATTCAGGTTTAGGTTCTACGTAGATAACACTACCAAGTTTCTCTTCTATAGATTTAGTTATCTCTTGACATTGATTACCAATGACACCCATAACTTCTTCAGTTACAGTACCATCTTGTCTGATGGAAAATTTAATTTGTTTCATATTGTTTAATACTATCCTCCCATTCTTTTAATGATGATGAACAATCTGGTGGTTCAGGATCTTTATATCCCTTCATCTTTTTCCACCTATTATGCAATGCACCCAAGATCCATGATTGAGATAAACTCTTTGGACCATTCTCTAACAGTTCAAGTTCTCTCTTGTTGCTTGTGTATGCTTTGTACTCTTCTCTCCAGTTGGAGTCATCATAGGTCATAGCTTAAAACCAGCAAAAGTATCCTTCTTAACATCTTGCTTGATACTACCAACAACATATGATTCAACCTCTGTCTCTTGTGGTGCAACCTGCATACCTTTAGAAGATAACCAGTGTGCTGTCCATGGTAATGGATTGTTAGAGATAGGAGTGTCAAAGATTGCATCAAAACCAATTGATTTTAACCTACGATTAGCAGTCCATTCAACATACTTCTGTAGTAATTTATCATTAAGTCCTATTATAGAACCATCTTTAAATAAGTACTCTGCCCATGCCTTCTCCTCTTCTACTGCTTCACGGAACATCTGATAAACATTCTCCTCTTCCTCTTTGGCAATGATAACCATCTCTGGATCATCACCTTCTTTCCACTTATTTAATATATTTTGAGAGACAACCATGTGTTGTGACTCATCTCTTGCAATAAGGGAGATGATCTTGGCACTTCCTTCAAGTAACTTGAGCTCACCAAATGCAAAGGAGCAAGCGAAAGAGACATAAAAGCGAATACCTTCAAGAATGTATACATTAGCAACTGCCCTATAAAGTGATCTTTTTAAATCTTTACGTGTCCATTCTGAATTGATATGACTCCTCATATCATCTTTCCAAGCAGTACTCTGACCATATTCTTGTGCATAATTAATGAACTCATCGTATGCTTTAGTCACTGACTGAGCACGAGCAAGGATCTGTTCATCTTCTAAGATTGTATCAAAGACCTCTGATGGATCAGGGTATACATTCTTAATGATATGTGTATATGATCTGCTATGAATCATCTCCATAGTCTGCCATATATTCATACAACCCTCTAGTTCAGGTAAAGAAACATAAGGAGCAAACGCCATACCAGGCCCACGTCCTTGAACAGAGTCAAGTAAGATCTGATACTTAAGATTGCTTGAGAATATATGTTTCTGTGCAGCATTTAGTGTTTGGTAATCCGCACGATCTTTCTGTAAAGAAACTTCTTCTGGTCTCCAGAAGAAGCCTAGTTGTGTTTGTGTTAACTTATCAAATATAGGATACTTAAATTTATCGTATCTCTGAACTCCTAACGGAGGACCAAAGAACATCTGTCCTTTGGTAGTATCTACTTTATTCGTATTGAATACAGTCATACCAGTTATATCCATATGTTCCTCTTTAGATTTTGCAGCTGTCACAGTCGTCTTCCTCCATCTCAAATATACCTTCTAGTAGATCTTTAATGTCTTCTTTAGGTGCTTCTTCAACTACATCTGATTTAGAATCATATGTATTCTGGTAGTAAGAAGTCTTCCAACCATATTTAAAGGTCGTCAATAAATCCTGTGCCATTACTGATACAGGAACTTCAGAATTTTCATAATGCTGTGGATTATAACTCCAGTTTCCAGAAATTGCTTGATCAAAGAACTTCTGCATAACAGCAACAATATTAATATACCCAGTGTTCCCAGACATATCCCAGAGTAACGTGTAATTGTTCTTAAGGGTTGCGTACTGTGGTACAACTTGCTTGAGAGGTCCCTTCTTAGACTTCTTCGTTGAGATAAGATCTCTGGGTGGTTCAATGCCATTCGTAGCATTACTGACGACTGAAGAAGACTCGGATGGCATCTGTGCAGATAAGGTGCTATGTCGTAGACCGAATTCAACAATGCTTTGTCGAAGACCTTCCCAGTCATGCTTAAGTTCATTCGCAACCAGTTCATCTACATCTTTTTTGTAAGTGTCGATTGGGAGGATACCGTCTGCATACTTGGTGCGATCAAAAGCTCCGCACTTCCCTTTCTCTTTTGCGATTGCGTTACTTGACTTGAGCAAGTAGTACTGGAAACTTTCAGACATGTCGTGGACGAGTTTCCATGCTTCTGGGTCTTCATATTTTACTCCGTTCTTTGCTAGGTAATGTGCTAATCCAATATAACCAATACCAAGAGAACGTCTTGCAATAGTACTTCTCTCTGCTGCCTTCACTGGATAGTGTTGGTAGTCAATTAACTCTTCTAATCCACGTACAGATAGATCACATAACTCTTCCATCTCCTCTAAGTTACGTAGTTTACCTACGTTAACAGCAGATAGAATACACAATGCTATCTCACCATCAGCATCATCAATGTGCTGAATAGGATCTGTAGGTAGTGTGATCTCCTGACATAGGTTACTCATGTTAACCTTGTCTTTAAATGATGAATGTTCATTACAGTGATCTATATTCATGATATAGATACGTCCTGTCTCTGCTCTCTCCTTAAGGAGATCTAGGATGAGCTCTTGTGCTCCAATGGTTTTTCTTGGGACTCTATCATCTGCTTCAAAAGCATTGTATTTGTCATCAAAATCGGGAGTGCCAAAAGACTCGTAAAGCCCAGGAACATTATTAGGACTGAATAAACTAACATCCTCATTAGCGATGAATCGTTCATAAAATAATTTCGATATTTGTATACTATAGTCAAGTTTTCTGACACGATTGTCCTCAGTACCTTTATTGTTCTTAAGGACAAGGATGTCTTCTATTTCTTGATGCCAGATTGGGAAGTGGACAGTTGCTGATCCACCACGGATGCCATTTTGAGTGCAGCATCTGACAGTCGCTTCAAATTTTTTGAGAAACGGTACGACACCTGTGTGTTGAACTTCTCCCCCTCTGATTTTAGCATTGATGCCACGGATTCTGCCCGCATTAATGCCAATGCCCGCCCTTTGAGCAACGTATTTACCAATAGCCATGTCGCTGCTGAAGATGCTGTCAAGCGTGTCATCAGCATCAACAAGAACACAGGAGGCAAATTGTCTAATTGGGGTTCGCACCCCTGCCATGACTGGTGTTGGGATGTTGATTTTGTGTTTTGAGATTGATTCGTAGTATCTTCTGACATAATCGAGTCTATTATCTCCGTAGTTTCTAAACAATGTAGCAGCAATCATCATGTACATATACTGAGGAGTTTCATATACCTCTCCAGTACTTCTATCCTGTACAAGATACTTGTCAACGATTTGACGTAGACCAGCATATGTGAATAGAAGATCACGACTATGATCTATCCAAGAGTTGATCTTATCCCACTCTTCTTCACTATACTTATCTATAATTTCTCCATCATATATGCCACGCTCCACACACTCCTTAGCATGGTTTAAAATAGGTGGATGACTTTTGACCCACGTCGATCCAAAGACCTGCTTTTTAAGACCAAACAGAAGCAATCTAGCAGCAGCAAACTGATAGTTAGGTTGTTCAATACTAATAAGATCACTAGCAGAACGAACTAAAATTTCTTGTATGTCCTTAGTCTGAATTCCATCAAAGAATTGCAGACCAGAATTCATTTCTATCTGAGAGGCACTCACACCGCTTCCCAGACCTTCGCAAGCTTCTTCTGTCATCTTATGAACCTTCTCAAGGTTTAATCCCTCTATAGATCCATTTCGCTTACGTACTTTTATATCTGTACCGTTGGTCATACTTTTTTCCAGTCGTTAATTTTAAGGTTTGCTTCTAATTTCTGATATACATGTGATTCTACCACCTTCTGCACATCATGTCCAGCAAGAGACATATCATTTATGTCCTTTTCCTGTATATTCTTAGGCCAAATGACTACCTTATCTCCTCTGTCGATTGACTTGGAGATTCGGTTGACGATCTCTCTGTTACGTGGCTCGTTATCATAAACCCAAATATAATTGCGCCAGCCAAACGTCCGAATATCAACATCAGACCCAGCCATCGCAACGGAATTCGTAATGAAGGTGCTGTCAAACGGTCCTTCAACAATGTAAATCGGTTCTTCATAATTTAATCTGTCCTGTCCAAAGATTTTAGGTTGGTCTTCATCAAGCATGATCGTAATGTATCTCATACGTGCCGTAGGGGCTAGCGATCTGCCTTGATATCCGAAGAGATTACCGTTTTTATCCCTGAAAGGTATTATTATTCGAGGACCGTCTTGTCTCAGATTGTCAAAGGTTTTCTTCTGTTTGTTAGTCCATGCTTTAAATTTTGGACAATAATAGAAGTAGTCTAAGTCTTTGATTTTTCTGTCTTCAAGATATTTTCTTGCTGGATGTTCTTTATTTAGATCTGAGATTTTCTCTAGATCTATATCAGATTTTTTAAAAACTGGAGGAGTAAATTTAAAGTCTGGATTCTTTGTAGTTGTACCCTTACCTGTCTGCCCATGAGAAAATTTCTCCATGATATATTGATCATAGAGCATCCGATCTTGATCTTTCAGGAAGTTTGAGAATGTTCTACCAAGACCACAGTTGTGACACTTGAAGACATACCCACTCTTCATTTCAAACAAATATCCTCGTGCCTTATTCTTATGCTTCTGTGAGTCTCCACAGTAAGGACACCTAAAATTAAAAAGGTTCGACTTCTTTTGTTTAAAAAGAGTCAAACGCGAGGATATTCTGTTTATGTAATTCCCATCAATATAGGACATCCATCCTTAATCTTGTGATGGATACATCATAGGTCTTTCTACTGGAATTGTCAACTGTCCTTGTGACGGTTGAAATACTGGTCTAATGATTCTTTGTCCGACTGGACTAACGATGAAAGATATAACAGAAAGAGCACCAAAAATAGTCCACATCTTCTTTTCCATGAGGCGAAGACGGTCATCAACCTTACGTATATCCCTTTCACAACCTTTCTTTATCTCCTCTGATCTACGGTTTACTTCACGATGTACACTATCAACCTTCTCAAACAATACAGCATCAATTCTATCCTGCTTATCAAGTTTCTCATTGTGTACAGCAAGAAGTTGCCCCATCTTTACAGAGTTTTCCTGTAGAGTTGAGACAACTTTTTCTAGTCTTTCTAGAATAGCAGCATTAATACTTTCTGCCACCTATCTATGCAGATCTTATTGCGAAATCCAAAGCACTCTGATATGTACCAGCATCTTTGTTTAGCATATACTGAAACTGTTGCTTATTAGTATCATCTAATTGACCATACACAGCAGCAATTCTCTTAGCAGAGAAGTTATCCAAGTTTTGTGTTTGACCATTACTAAACTGGATCTTTGCAAATGACTCTGGTGCATTTGATAGTTCACTAGTTGCAACATCTAAAGCAACTTGAACAACATCAGTATGATTTTCCATAATATTATTACCTGTAGGTTCTACATGATCTCTCTTCAATTTTTTTGTTTGATCTTGTGCTTTCTTTTTAAAATCTGACATGCGAGCCTTCATAAGGATATCCATTTCCTTAGTCTTACTCTGCATTTTTTCTTTTGCTTCCTTACGTTTCTTTTGAAGATCTTTAGAACGACCCAACTTTTTCTTTTGGGCAATTTGTTTCTGTGCTCTCTCAGTCTCAGATGAAACAGCTTCAGGAATTATTTTTTCTTCTACTTGTTCTTTCATTTTTCTTTTTTGTATACGTGTAAAGAGAGCTTTTGCACCTGATGTACGACCATCTACATTATCACCATTGTTCTTCTTCATGCGACGATGAACTCTGGGTTGGACAATTACAAAAGCAGGAGGCAAAGCAACACCACTGCCGTCACCAGCAGAGTTAATTTCTTCATCTATATTAGATTCAATTGCTTTAGACATTCTGTATCAACTTCCTCATTAAGTTCAGGTGGTAATCTATCGAGAAACAACATGAAAGCCTTGATTATAGACCAATAAGTTGCTTCTACTTTATAAAACAACAACGGAGTTGCTGCGTCACCAAACACATTATATAGAACTATAACATGATTTAGTATAAGATGAGTTTTTAACTCATTCGTCATCTTGTAACGTCTCAAGAGTCTTTTGATGTACTTAAATCTCTTTAAGTCCTCTTCAAAGTCTGAGTATGTTACTGATGATGGGTTGTTATAATTTTGAATAGCAAAGAATAACCAATTTTCATGGTCCAGTTCACGAATGTTCATTTACATTATGATGAGAATGTTAATGTTGCTGCTCCGTTAGTAATTACTTCTTCTGTTCCACCAGCAGAGTTGATCTTAACTCTATAGTTTTGACCATCTAAGGTATCACCACCAAGTGATGCATACGTAAGTGTTGCTGTTGTGAAGTCAGAGTAAGTAATACCTGTGTCAAGGTTAGCAGTGACGTTAACCCAACGCTTACCAGATGCAGTTTGACGCTGCCACTGATATGTGAGAGTTCCAGGTGTACCAGTTGTACTTGTAGTAACTGCAAATGTACCACCACCAGAACTAGAAGCAGAGTTAGCGGGTTGACCAGTTATAGTTACAGCAGATGCAACATCAGCTGCAATTGTATCATCAGCAAGGTCACCAGATACACTAGATGCAACTGTGACTGCTGCTATACATTCTGCTTTATGGCGTGTGTTACCAGCATGATCCGTAAAGGAACGATACTGCCACCAGCCAGGTCCGTTTATACCACGTGATTTGTTCTCAGCAAGAGAACCTTCTGTTGCGTCAGCAAACACAAGGTCATAACTGTTACTATCACCACCCAGTATAACGAATTCCGCAACTGCTCTTGGAGGTGTACGCTTGATTACTTTAGCAGCAGCAAGAGTATTATTAGTAGCTCCTGCATATACTTTGTGTAATTCAATACTTGTTGTACTTGTTATAGTCTTAACGATGTAATTAACACCATCAATTTCAAGTACATCACCACCAACTACTGTGTCGGCAGCGTTCTTTGTTACTGTTGCGTCGTTTTGAGTGACAGCAACTGTGTTTGAGAATGCAGCAGCATCCGTAGTTCCAAAAACAGCCATCTTTTTTTCCTGGTCAAGGTATAGTTCTAAGGTTTATTTATAATCTTAAGACTCTAGTAACGCCTTTGCTACAGCAGCAACTAGTTCATCATCTAGTTTATTCTCTGTTTTAGCAGCTGCTTTCTTAAGCAACTTAATTACAAAATCTTTTATTACTGAGTCTAAGTCATCAGGTATCTTATCAACTGCTTTGTTGATGATACTGATCGCGATAGGCATTAAAAAATTAATCATGATGATTCATGTAAGTACTATTATTTATGCAACGATTCAGATCCACCTATAGCAAACGGATTGTACTTAGCCGTAGCAATCTGATACATCTTTTCATGCATTGTATCCTCTATTGTATCAGGTATTGTACCTTTGTCTGTTGCAACAGGCATACTATCATGTGGATGAGGTACATCATCAAACCATTCATCAAGTGGTAGTCTGTGTAGTGGTTTCATCCTGAGTTGTCTGGTTTAGTGGTCATACCCTTCTCTCCATCACGAATAGTAGGCATAACCTCCACAGTGGGCTTGCGTTTCTCTTTCTTCTCTTTCTTCTTTTTAGATTCCTCTAGGAATTGAGAGTAGGATTTCATTTCTTATACCCTTTCTTCCAACCTTTTCCTTTAATCTTTTCTATAACGTATGTCTCACCATTTAATTCATACTCTTCTCTTTCTTCAACTTCTTCTTCTACCTGAACTTCAGCAGGTGCAGTCTCATTCTTACCAAGATAAGCTCCTTTCTTTATTTCTTTCTTCTTCTTTGTAACATCTTCTATCTCTGCACCATTAGACTGAGGATCCATTCCAGCGAAAGGTTCTTCTGCTAATGTATCAGCAGATGGCATTTCAGTTCCTTGGAAAGTATCACCCTCCATCCAATTCTCATACATCTTCATGAGATTCTTTGCATACTCATCCTCAAACTGGACAGTATTAACAGGATCTTGGTACTTCATCGTCATTTTATTACTTATCAATTTCTATTTATAGCTCTAATATCCTTTACCCATGCACGAAACATATCACCATCCTCAGTGACACAAATAACATAGTTAACACCTGACCTATGGATCTTACCTTTCTGTCCTGTATTAGCATTCATTACATAGTCACCTTCAACAAACACTTCCTTCTTACGGTAGTGCTGTCGTAGTGCTTGTTCACGTAGTTTCTTAAAGTCCTTCATTTTTTACCCATACCTTTTCTTATTTCTATCATGAGTTGAAGTTTATCTGCTTTAGTAAGAGTGTCTGGTATACCTTCCATAAAACCTTTAACATTTTTATCTAATGCATGTGCTCTCATTTTACTAGCAGAGACACCAGAAACATCATTATCATTATCAGGATCACGTTCTCCTGCTGACTTAACCTCTATGCCTCTAAAAGCATATTCTACCTTCTTATCAGGATCTTTGGGGTCCATGTTATATTTTTTTAACATTGTATCAAATCCATTAACTCTATCAGATCCAACAACCAAACAAACATCAGTGTAATCACCTTGAAATGACTGCATTACTTTAATAATTATATTAATATCTTTAGTAGAATAGATATTCTTAGCATGTGTAGGAAATATCTTATGCATCCACTTCAGTTTACTATCAATATCTAAAGGGTTCTTCTTTGCATCATGAGATCTAGTTGGTATTATAGCATAGTCATCCTTACCTGCTTCTTTAGCAACAGCTTCTATAAGTTTTAAGTGTCCTATAGTTGGTGGATTAAATCTACCCCATGTAAAGACAATACGTTTACGATCCATCACCGTCCACCCAATCCTTAGAAACATTAAAGTTAGCCTTAGAGAACTCTAATCTATCAACTAACTTAATAGCATTGTTTCCATCAGCAATAGCAACATATCCTTCGGGTGCTGTTATTTTATAACCTGTATCTGTCTTCAAATAAGTTCCAAACCTTTCACCTTTCTCAAGCTTACGAATGAAAACTTCTTTTGATGATTGCAATATCTTATACAACTCAGCTGTATTCTTCAAAGAATCTAAATTATCTTCTATTAACTGAACTCCAGCATATAATTTGGCTAACTTGGATGCTTTTGCTTTTGGTGTCTTAACTTTATCTGCTGCTTTCTTTACTTCTCCTTCAAAATAACTAGTAAATTCTTTAACAAACTTTGTTGTATCAGGAATCTTTCTACCTTCACGAACATACTTATTAAAAAATATTTTCAATCTAGGTCCAAGAGTTAACTGATCCTTTGCTTCTATTTGCTTTGCCATTTCATCTAAAAAATCACCAGAACTAGTAAGAATCTGTGTACATTTAGTTTTTAATCTAACAAGAGAAGATCTTTCTGAGTTAGTTAATAGAATATCTTTTCCTAATTGTCCTGTCTCTGCACTAAGAACCAAAGCATCCTTAGAATCTTTCAACTTTGAAACATCAAATCCAAACGAGGCACTTAAATTTTCAATAGTATTACCATGATAGGTAGTATGAAACACTACTCCTATTTTTGCATTCTTTGCTTTATCATATAAATCATCATCTTTTGATATAGCATATGTAATTGTGTTTGGTTGGAATGTAATAGATGTTTTACCTCCAATAGTCTGTGTCTTTTTATCATTAGTGAATAAAAGATCTCCTTGTACAACTCCTTCGATACCAAGAGCAGGAAGATATGCCAACGCTGCCTTTAATTTTTCTACAAGACCAGGAGCATGACCATGATTTCTATCAATATCTTCTGGTGTAAAATTAACCTTCGCATCCTTATTAAAAATAGATTTAGTACCAACAAAGAACTTACCTAGACCAGGATATATCCCACAAAATACAGCAGGAGCACCATCCCATTTAGTAGTAATCTTAAATGAATTTGAACCTTTGCCACTAAAGGTACTAGCAAGCAAATCCAAAAAGACAAACGCATCCTTAGCACCCTTCTTACCGTCAAGTAGGATGCTATCTTCTAAATGTTCTAGGTGTGTGTTCTTACTCATCCACCTACCTTTAAGTATGTACTAGATTTCATATAACTTCTCACCTTATTATCTCTAAAGAGATAAAATCCTTTTGATGAAGCATAAAGGTACATTGACTTAAGAATATTATCTTTAATATCTCTATGCAACATTGGATTATTATCTAATAGATACCCAACCTCAAATGATTGAACTTTATTTTTTACAAACTTTGCAACTGCTCTCAAATTATTTCCACGATGCAATCTATCAATCTCATTTAAAGTTGGTCCTTCATCCCCAGATCTTCCTCCAAGCATATTAATATATTGAACATATCTTCTTTTATTTTCTAAGACTAATGAATCAGATGCAAAATCTCTATCAACCTGTTGATATCTAAAGAATCCTTTATCATATGCTTGTCCAAATATTCTTCTTCTCTCCTGTTGCAACCTTGTAAAATAAGAACTTCCTTTAGAAAGTCTAGTAATCAAATATGTTACTGGTAACGTTACCTTTCCATGATTAGCAGCAGATCCTTCTTGCTGTAACTGTATTTGAATATCTGCTATAGATCCAGACTCTTCAAATCCTCTAGCATCAAGATAAGTATCAGGCATACCAGCAACATCAAAATATATTTTACATTTTAAATTGGTTGCATCATATACTACTCTAGTTACATTAACATTAAGATCAACAAAGTCTTGAAGTTTAGCTACATCTGGCATTGATATAACTTCTTTATGTACATTAGCAGTATTTGTTTTCTTCAAAGATATTGGTATGATATTTCTATCTTTAAACTGTTTGTGAATCCATTTATTATACTCATAAAGATCTCTAAAATCATCAATGAGTTGTACAGTTTGTTTAAGTATTCTATCATTCATATCAGCAGTAATAGATGAATTACCAGATGGTTGAAAATCTTTTCTATTATCAAAAGTAGACTTTACTGCTATAATATCTGCTGGATTCCATTTATCCTCTGCCATACCAGCACCTTCATATATGAAACGAACATCATTCTTACGAGGATTTCTCTTGATGTCACGAATCATATCTTTATAATTATTTTTAAAACTAGGATACTGATCCTGTCTATAAAACTTATACGTACCAGAATTTAAGTATGGTCTGTATACTGCATTAGCAATCCATACACAAGATGATGCCCAATCCATACCATCATCAGTTTCATCTACAAATCGTTCAAATCTTTCCCAATACTGATTAGCAATAACTGTATTAGTTCTAGCATTTCTATTCATTGTAGTTACTGTATCCTCATTCTTGATACAGTCAATAAACTCTTCAATTGTTATTGGAGTACCCTTTGCTTGTCTAACAGCACATGCAAATGATTGTAATGATTCTGTAAGTGCAGTTCTACCAGCTTGAGATATACTCATTCCAGCACTACCGAATCCAATCTTTGTCATAACAGCCAAAGATCTATTCCACTGATTATCCCACGACTCATTATTTTCTAATATAGTTTTTACTGCCTGTCTATAATCTTTTATATCACTATGACTTAGATCAGAAACAACAAAATTATCCCTAGATAATCTATTAGAGATATGTGGATTTACTTTAACTTTACCTGCACCTTGATCCAGAGTGAAGTAAGGCATTGCACCACTCTGTATTGGAGCAGGTAATTCAGACTTTACTGTCTCCAAATACTCAACAAAAGCTATCAATAAATCTCTTTTTAAATTCCAATTATTAACACCAGTTACATTAGCGGATCGTAAATCACGAGTGGATGTTATTCTAGTATCAAATGCCATGTCTCAAAGGAATACCTTTGACTATTTAGATTCTAACTCCTCATCTAATACTTCTAGCATATCATTTACTGCTATAAGATTATCTATATCAAATAAGTACGAAGCAATATGCTTACTAATATATGGTTTCTCATTACGTGCTGCAAATGCAAGTGCATTCTTTAAACATGCTTGAGCCTCTCTAAGAGACTCTTCTACTTGACCTGTTAATGGCATCAACGATCCCCCTTTGCTCTTACTTCAGATTTCTCTACACTAAATTTTCCACCAGGATATCTCTTCTCTAGTTTCTTAACATTACCTCGCACAACGTCGTCGAAAGATACGTCCAAAGCCATACAAGCTTGTGCCACATACCACATAACGTCACCCAACTCAATAATAAGATGCTCTCTGTTATCGTTGTTCCAAGGCTTTCCCTGAAATACCATCTTTTTAACGATCTCCAAAAACTCGCCAGACTCAGCAGCAAGCCCAACACCAGCAGTGGTAAGACGTTCAATATTTGCACCTTGTCTGTCAAGTTCACCCAGACGGTCAGCAAGACTGACAAAATCCTTAGAACTATCGCTTGTGACAGCATCCACGAAATGAGAGTACTTATCAAAGTCAACATTATTAGTCATAGTTTATACGTTCCATTCAGCAAATTTAGATAATCGGTTTTGTGTCTCAGAAAACTGAGGCATCTCTTCTTCTTCTACATCCATTACAGATGTACTATCAGCAACATCATACAGCCTCATCTTCGATCTGTCAATACCTACCATAAACTTTCTAGATGAGGTCGGGTCGTTGTACCTGTTTTTGAGTTGTTTAACCATGATCCTACCTTGTTGTTCGAGTTCCTCAGTAGAGATAAGGGCAAACATAAGATCAGCAGTGGCAGGGAGACCAAAAGACTCAGAAGTATCGGTAAGGTCAGGATCACTATTACCATAACCACTCCTAGTAGTTTGAGTAGCTGAAACAATAGGTAAGTTATGTTCCACAGCAAGACCGCGAAGCTCCTCTGCAATCGCCTTAACATACGTATACGAGTTAACAATAGCACCTTTATACCTCACACTAGCACAAATATTTAAGTAATCTATAAAGATTATATCAGGTTTGAAACTTTTCTTTAAAGATAGATCAGATAAGAGTGCCTTAAAATGACCTGCATGTGCAGATGCTGTAGGGTACTCTTTTATAATCAACTTACCCTGAGTCTTACGAGTAATCTCTTGGACTTTGGAGTTGTATATAACTTCTGGAAGTTCAGGGATGTCCCTTATATTTACATTGAGAAGATTTGCATCAATTCGTTCAGCAATTTTCTCCTCTGCCATTTCACATGTAATGTATAGTACGTTCCGTCCTTGCAACAAGACGGAGCTAGCCATGTGGCACATGAATAGAGACTTCCCGA
>Ga0209404_10000845_pt1 | contig 22793 bp, 12 predicted proteins | sample TroAtlMetagenome_2_FD_187447 | JGI IMG/M metagenome (GOLD analysis project Ga0209404, IMG submission 187447) | Marine eukaryotic phytoplankton communities from Atlantic Ocean - Tropical Atlantic ANT8 Metagenome (SPAdes) (version 2) | ecosystem: Environmental > Aquatic > Marine > Oceanic...
CCGTCATCACCAAAGCCATCGTCGCCGAAGCCATCGTCGCCGAAGCCATCGTCGCCGAAGCCATCGTCGCCGAAGCCATCGTCGCCGAAGCCATCGTCGCCGGCTCCTCCATCGTCGGAAAGGCCATCGCCAGATCCGAGCTCAGCGTCTGCTCCAGCCTCTGCTGCAGCGAGAGCTTTTTCCAATGCGGCGATGACATCGCTCTGGGCCTTGAGGCCGCCCTCCTTGTTTCCGGTATTGATTTCTGCGGCTGCCACGGTCACGTGCTCTCCTGCCTCGGTGAGGGCATCACGGAGTGGATCCTCAGTATCCGGAGTTGCTTCCTCGGGGAGGTGTTCTGCGGTCACTTCCTCGACCCGGATGCCAATCTCAAGTTGACGTGCTTCCAGCTGACTCTGCTCGGATTTGAAAACTTCTCCCTCAGCTTGTATAGTGTCCTGTTGCAGATCCTTCTGATCGGCAAGAATCTCGGCAATATCTTCAACGAGGTCCGACATGCCGCTGGATTCAGCGGCAAGGATTTTTTCCACTTCGCGGAGGGCCTCGAGGGCTTTCTCCTGGTCTGTCACCGCATCAGCTGCCTTAGTCTGGGCAATTTGCTCGATGGCTCGGGCCATATGGGCAACAGGCTTGCTCTCAAGTAGGGAGAGCTCAGCCCGGCCAAACCGGCTCAGGGTCTCTTCGTCAACGGCTTCTTTCCGTGCTTTGACAAGAGTTTGGAAAAACTGTCCGTAGCGATCGATAACGGCTTGCTGGGCTCTGCCAAGCCGCGCTTGGTCCACTTTGGCGGCCTCCTTGTTCGTGTATGCTTCAATGCCCCACTGCTTGGTCTGGCGTTGCATGAATTCCTCCGTCTTAATGATCTCCCGAATCTGTTTTACGAGGAGGTCGTCGACGAGAACGGTATTGGCGCCAGAGATGATCTGGCCGAGTTCTTCCACGATTTGTTCGATCGTTTTCCCTGCTTCGGTGAGATGAGGATGGGAGACTTCTGGTTTGCCGGGCTGAAATTTCTCACGAGCGCTTGAGAGTTCGTCGCGGGCAGCCACAATCTTCTCGGTGCGGAGCCCCCCGAGGGCGTTGCGTGTTTCGCCAAGAGTAGTGGCATTGCCCTCCTCGGCGAGTCCGTTGGATTGCAGATCTTCAAGAAGGAAACTGAGGCGTCGCACCACGGAATTCATCTTGCGGCCAACTCCATTCTGGCGGTTGACCTCTGTGCCGAGACGCTGCTTGGTGCCAATGATGCTATCAGCTCTCTCATTTTGCTCCTGGGCGAACCCTGGAAGCATGAGAAGACTCGCAGCGGCGAGGGTCACACTGAGTAATTTGCTATTCGTTTTCATCATCATCTTTGACTGGCTCGATGCCTTCTTCGGTCTGTATCTGGATTACCGCCTTCTGGGCGGCGAGCTCCTGGTTGCGGGAACGCTTCAGCTCCTCGATCTGCGATCCGTATTCGCTGCGATACCATTCTAGGTAAGCTTCGGGAGTAACGATAGTCAATTGTCGAGGGGCGGTGCGCCGCAGGTGGATTTCCCGGTCAGGATGCTTGTCAGCAACCTCAATCGCGAAGGATACACGATCGTCCGGCTTGAGTTCCTTGAGATTGTCAGCGAGTTTCCAGCTGTAATCGAAGGTTTTGTTGGTATCTCCCTCGAAATTGAAGATCTCGACCTTGCTTTCGTCGGCGCCATTGAGGGAGTAGACTAGCCAGGCCTTATCGAGACCGATGTCATCGGTTCCCTTCGCTTCCATTTTGACGACTTTGCCCACGGTAGCGTATCCGACTTCGCGGGGTTCGATCAGGTCCACGTCCGGGAGTCCGTCGCTGGTCACCTTAACTCCATACTGGACGTCTTCGTACTGGAATCCATTAGCCTTTTCAGTCCACCGGAAGGAGTATTTGAGAGCCTTGGCGACAGGGATTTCGAATGTGGCGGTGGTGCCTGCCTCGTCGAGATCCGCGAGAATAGAGCGAAACTTGGGAGTATCCTCATCAGTCTCGGGATTGGGCTCCCCGGTGTTGTTTTCGGTGGCTTCCTTCCCCCAATCGGAGGGAACGAGAACCTCCCACGCGCTCACGGGAGTATTACAGGAGACGGTCCACCGTATGGTGGTATTCTCTGGAACCTCAAGATTGAGATCGTCGTGGGTACCGGCATCCCGGTTCATATATTCCGGATATTGAAGAGCGATTCCGACGCTTGCGATACGCGGAGAAGTAATGACGTCGATGGTGTATTCCTCACTGCGATCATCCCCGATTCTCACATAGAAGAGGGTATCCCGGTCGACGGGCTTGAGTTTGAAAGAGAACTCGTTGCCGGGGTCTTCGCTCCTTCTCATGGGGACCTCCTTCCATGCCGCCTCGGAGGAATTTTTTTCCTTCAAGAAGAGGCGTCCGCCCTCCGGGATTTTTCCGTCCTCTGCGACCGTGGCAGTGATCACCGGCTCTCCTCCCACCCGGATGATGAGATTCTCGCTGGTTGCGGTGATCACGGTATTGGTCGGATACTCCGCATCCTGCCCCAGCAGGCGCTGGAAGAGAACTCCGGTGTGTTCCTTGTTGAAAATTCCGGCGATGAAAAAGATGAGGAAAAGGCCCCCAGCCACTCCCCCAATCTTACGGAGCTGGCCGAGGTCCACGATATCCTTGAAGTCGATGGGGCGAGCGAATTCGATGGCTTGATCCCGCATGGCCTTGATCAGGTCCTGAGAGACGTTCCCTTCGTGCGAGTCAGGGTCGTCCTTGAGTTGCATATAGGAGACGAGCAGGGAGCTCAGTTCCGGATGGCGTTTCTCTACCTCGAGGGCGGTGGTGAGGGGGTCGTAGCTCCGACGGTATTGCCCCCATTCGCGGCGGTAGACCCATATCAGGATTCCTACGTTCACCAGGAGCAGAGCCACGCCGGTAGGGCCGGACATCTGAGTCTTGGCAAAGAGGCCCCAGTCGATGAGGAAGGCAACCGCCAGAAGGGCGATGAGCCAGAGCGTGAGCCGAGATGCTCCGCGTATATTGTACCACCGCCTTTCCTCGCGGTAGGCTTGCCTGAGGCGTTGTTCGATACCGCTGTCTTGTCCTTCGGCCATTAGTCTATTCGGTTGTTGAGTTGTTCAGGATCCGTTAAACGAGGTTATCTTTCCGTCGCAGGAACCACTCTGCGCCAGCGAGGGCGGCGATGAGGATGAACCAGAGGGGGGTATCCCAGAGTTCTCTCTCGATTTTGACGGTATTGGCGATGAGCTTCTCCTCGGGAAGGGTGCTGGGGAATTCTCCAAGGCTGGCCAAGCTTAACTGGCGCCCGCCTGAAATTTCAGCGGCTTGACGTGCGACGTCGGGTTGCATGGCGGTTTCCCGATCCTCAAGGTCGACGGTCTGGACCGAGAACTCTGCGGCGTTGGATTTATCAGCGTCCTGCGGCTGGGTCTTGATCTCGTAATTGCCATCTTTGCTCGCGAGATAGGATCCTGCGTAGAGCCCGGGCGTGCTTTCTACTGCAGTCATCTCGATGGTGGTGGCGGAGTCCGGGTTATCTTTCTCCTCAAGAACTACTTCGTAGCTGTCTCCTTCCACGGGCTCGAATGATTCGGTGAGCACATTGGCGAAGACGCGGATCTGGTCCCCCGCGCTGTAGCTGTTGCTATCAGTCTCGATGCTAATCTGCTTGTTCGCCCCGAGGAGCCGGGAGAGGGTGAGGAACTGAATAGTCTGCCCCCAAAAGCGGGCATGGAAGCGGTCGCCCACCTCAAGGCGCATGCGCCAGAGGTCTTCGGTGGCCACAAACAGGCTCTTGCCGGTGCCATAGCGGTGCCACGCCACTAACGGATAGTCGGCTTCCGCATCATTGGCTTTGGGAAGGCGCAGGAGAACGGTAGCCCCGGATTTTGCTCCCGCGAGATTGGGGAGAGACATGTAGTTGACGTTGCGCCAGATGCGGGCACTCACATCCGGTGCGAGGGAGAGAGAGGTCGCAAGGCTCTTCTGGCCGTCTTCGGTGACCTCCGGGGAGACATTGACCCCGGGGGAGAAGGTGCCTCCGGTGCCGATGTTGATGGGCAGAAGGTCGCCGATGGGAGTATCGCGATAGGTGGAGGGCGCTGCCATGGGGCCAGCCAGCATGAGGAGCGAGCCCCCGCGCTCGCGGACGAGTTTCTCGATCAGCTGGGTCTGGGCGGTATTGAAATAGGACGACGAGACATCACCGAGAATGATGAGATCATATTGCAGGGCGACTTTGGGATCCTCCGGGAAGCGGCCGATGTGCAGAGGCGAGGATGCGGCGAGGGCAGGGTCTCCCTGAGTCATGAGGAACTGAACCTGGAGGCGGGGGTCGCGCAGGAGGACCCAGCGCAGGTAGCGGAATTCCCACCGGGGCATGCCTTCGACATAGAGAACCTTGATTTTCTCATCGAGGATCCGGACCTGGTGACTGGTGGCATTGTTGACCTCGGTAATTTCTCCCTCCTGCAGCTTGATCTCGAAGTTGAGCTCCAAGGTGCCTGATTCTGCCTCAGGGATAAACATGAACTCCTCGAATTGGACCGCATTCTTCAGGGTCACCTGTTTGCTCTCCTTCTCTTCTCCATTGACCCGGAAGTAAAGTTGGACTGCCTTGCCCGCAAATCCACGAGACTCGATTTTGACTCTCAGGGGGACGCGGTCGCCCTTGAAGACAACCTCCGGAGCGATTACGCCGCGGACATGGATGTCCGGGGGAGAGGGGAGCCCAACGGGAACAGTGTAGAGAGGTACGCGGCGTTCTTTGAGCCTGCGGGCGACATTGACTGGATCCTTGCCTTCAACCCATGCAAAGTCACTGATGACCATGGCTCCGGCGAGGGGCTGCCCCGAGAATCGATCTACCGCGTCTTCAATGGCATTACCGATCTGGGAGGATATGCCTTCTGCGACGGGCAGGGGAGCGGGTTGCGCATCGTCTTCGGCGGGAAGATCCACGGTGGCGCGGGGATCCTCGCTGCGCAGTTGCGAGTCAAAGGTGAAGAACCGGAGATCGTAGCTCTCCTCCAGCTTGTCGAGAAGCTTCATGTCCTCATTTGCGAGGGCAGCTCGGGCAAGGTCGATGCGGCGGGCGGAGCCGAGTTTTTCCTTCATGCCCCGGGCGTCGTCAGACCCGAGCGCAGGAGCATCGAGAGCCATCTGGCCCAGGGTCTTGGCTGCTTCTTCGACATCGGCGGCCGCGGTTCTGGGATCCTCGATGGCCATGCTTCGCGAGGTGTCGAGCATCACGATCATGGAGCGCTTGGAGTCCTTGCTGGTCCTGATCTTGGCATAAGGTTGCATCAGAACCAGGATCAGAAGGAGGAGGGCAGCCGCCTGGAGAACGATCATCGTTATCCGGCGGTTCCGGGTCACCAGCTCTTCGCGTCGATAGAGAAAGATCGCGAAGGCAATGGCTGCCAGAATGAGGAGAAGTCCCAGGATGGGTCCGCCTCGGAAGGCGAGTTCCCACTGGTCGATCTCTTGTGAGGAATCAAGTCCCAACAGTTTCTTGAGCATGGCGTGAGGCGTTAGTAGTGTGCTTCGAAAAGAGGATTAAGTGACTGGCTAGCTGCGGCGAGCGGCAGCGACCTGGCTCATCTGGAGGGTGGCGGAAAGGTCTTTGGTGTCCTCCCGATTGATGCGGTTGGTAAAACGGCGGGCGAGGATGCTCTGCAGGATGAAAACGATGAGGGCTGCAAGCAGGAGTCGTTGTGATAGTTCGCTTCCACGGCGTTCTTTCTTGATGGCCTGGGACATCGATCCTTCCCCCCTGATAACCCTGACGCCAGTAGGGTCGAGGGTGTTGGTGAGAATCGCTGATTCGACGACCCGGACGTTGGACTCGCTAGCATTCACATTGGCGGCGATCGCCACCCCGGGCTTGTCTGATTCGGCCTTGATTTCGTAGATCCCTTGTCTGGTGAGAGCAACAGGAGCTGCGAGTTGGTCGCCATTCTGAATCACACGAATCTCCTCGGCCTCTTCCGCTCCAGGGCTCAGCAGGGAGACGAACTCACCCGCTTCCCGCTTGGTGAGTGGCAGGGAGGCATCACTGCCTACGGTGAGCTGCAGGCGATCGGGATCGCTGGTTAGCATTGTCACTGCCTGCTGGAGAAGGATCGCATAGAGTGGCTCCCGAGGGAGATTGTTCCAGCGCTTGCTTGCCGAGGTTGTGAAAAGAAGAACTGTGCCGGACCCGGTGGAGCGACTGATCAGGACGGGATTTCCCGACTGGGAGGTGATCAGGACTTCTCCGTTTTCTGTCGGGGTGGCTTCGATCTGTTTCGTGATGCGGATGGCATCCAGAAGCTTTTCCGGATAGCGAGCGGTAAGGCGGGCGAGGAGATGGTCAGACTTTGCCGCTTCCATGGACCAGCCCTCTTCGGTCTCACTAGAGGAGACTTCCCCCAGTTCGGCGGGAAGGATTCCCTCTCCTGCCGTGCCGAGGCTTTGATTGTATGCGGAAGCTTCCACCCGGTCCCCGGCAAAGACGATCAGTCCGCCGCCCTCGGTGACAAAGCGCTTGAGTCTCTTGGCAGTCGAGGAGGAGACGGTGAGAACATTGTTCATCACGACCACGTCATAGTCATTGAGCTTCTCGAGTGCAAAATCAGCTGGATCGATTTCGTTGACAACCACGCCTTCTTCCTCGTCGCTGTCCTGGGGGCTCAGGGCCACCTTGGCATAATAACCACCACTGCGGTTACCCACGGCGTTTTCGATATCGCCCTCAAGGAGGAGGACCTGGATCCCGGGACGGATCCGGGCAACGGCGTGGCGGACATTGTCGTCCGCAAGCTGATCATTACTTAATTCTGCCCGCAAGCTGACATTCCCGGCTTTCTCGAACTGGGTAGTGAATTCGATAGGGCGGGATTCGCCCGCAGCGAGACTGCCAACCGCTACTCGCTTGGTCAGGGTGTCGTCGATCGAAAACTCAAGAGTCGCGCCCTCCTCGGAGCTCCGCCCAGTGTTGCGGACAAGGGCAGTAAAACGGGCTTCGCCTGATTTCCGGAGCGATCCCCAGGTATAGTTCAGACTTTCAATCGCGAGGTTGTCTTCCCCATCGTTGACTGCAGGAACAACGAAGACGTTGGCGTTTTCCTGGAGGTTTTCGAGAGAGTCCTGAGCCGCGGGTGGGAGTTCCGCCCAGTCCATTTCCTGAGCATCTGTGATAAGGAAGACTTCCTTGCCCGGAGTCTTGAGCTCGGCGACGAGTTCGTCGAGGAGTTCGATATTGGTTTCAAGGTTCAGGGAGTTGGGCCCTGCGCCATCGAGTTCGTCGAGGATCGTTTTGACCTGAACGGGATCATACCGGGCACTCCGGAGGAGAATCTCGGGACGGCTGCTCATCAGCACGATGCTTACCGGGTCTCCCTCCTTTGCAGTGCCCTCGAAGATTTCGCGGGCTTTTTCTACGGCGTCAGCGAAGCGGGAATTAAGGCCGTGGTTCATGCTGTAGGAAGCATCAATGGCGACAACCATGCCGATTCGTTCCTCTCCGATGACGGATTTGGAGTCGAGAGTGATCCGCATCAGAGCCAGGGCAAGGAGTGCGAGCGCGAGGCACCGCAGGACCAGAATGAGGAGGTCCTCAATCTTGACTTGCCCGGACCGGGTAACCAGAGCCTTGCGTAGAAGTTCCATTGCCGCCCAGTCTGTCTGGCGGCGGTGCTTCCGGTAGAGGAGGTGAATAATGATTGGAACTGCGACGCCAAGCAGGCCGATGATTGTCCATAGTCCGACTGAATTGAGTGCTCCCATGAGGTGTTTCCTTATTCGGGTTTGAGATTGTTTCTACGAATCACGTGTGCGTCCCGGAGGTCTACCCCACAGGGGAAGGCCAAGGGTCCGTCAAATGTGACCTTGATGGTAAGTTCCTCGCTCCGGGGGAGATCGAGGGAGAGAGAGATGGGCTCGAAGCTGCTCTTAATCTTGCCAGACCAGATGGGGGAATCTCCATCGAGGAGGGCGACTTCCAATTGTGCCTGATTACCCGGGACCGGGTGAAGCTGTCCTCGAAAGATAGCTGGACCCTCGGAGGGAGGCAGGGATAGCCGGAGGACGGTATGCGGCATGATGCGCAGGGAGCGCGCATGGCTCTCGCTGACGGTGCTGGTAAGCAGGGGGGGCGGAGGAGGAAGGGCCGGGCCAATAGCTTCCATGACGGTTCTGGTAACTTCGTCTACCCAGATCAGCCCGGGGATATTACGGCGAAGATAATGGACGCTACTCCACGCAGCCCTGATCTCTCCCAGGGTTTCGTGCTGGATAATCAGCTGATTGCCCTCGAAGGCTGTGCTGCCGTAAAGAACGCTGCCATCAGAAAGCCCGATTTCGTCTCCCAACTGCTTCTCGGGTGGGGTGGGCCTCGCGAGGACAAACCGAAGGGCGGACGCGCGCGCCACAGGAATCACGCCGAGCGGAGAGCGGATCGCGATATCCTTCGCGCGAACCCAGATCAGACTGCCAGGAAGAGGGTCACCGTCTTTGCGGTAAAAGGTTCCCGGTTCTCTAGGGTCTCCCGGCTCGCCAGCAATGAATTCCATGCTCGCCAGCGAAGAGAGTGGAACTTTCTGTTCTCCGAAGATCTGGCTCCGGATATTAAGAAGCTTCTTTCTGCCCGCTCCTTCGACGGTTTTCACCTCAGCGTTCCAGATCTCTCCATTGAGCAGTCGTATTGCTCCTGGGAGCCTCGAGACGCTTTCGGGCAGGGGGTTGACCGTAAGGAAGACCTCGTTGTCGATCACCTTGCCTCCGCACGAGAGCTGCCCATTTTCAAGGGTGAGAGCTCCCTGATGCGAGCCACTGCTGGAAATCACTAGGCCACCGGTGGGATTTGGTGGGGCCGGCCGGTTGGTGATGACTCTGGAATCCGCTGACTGGGAGGTCATGAGAATCTCGTCGACGTTGAGATGTCCCCAGAGGCCGCGGTGCTGGTCGCGAATTTCAATTCGCGCAAATTGTCCGCGGAATTCCCGGACGTCCATCGCGACGTTCTCAAAATAGTCGTCGTTACTGCCGGTTGCGCTTCGGACAATTCCCGCAGAGGTTTGCAGGTTAACGCAGATCTGGCCCGGATGTCCGCCACCGCTCATGCGGATCAGGATGTAATCCTGCTCGAGGAGAAATACAGGAGAGCGAAGAGACCCCACCGAGCGCTGGCTATTACTGATCGTGGTGAGGAAGAGTTTTCCTTCAAATGGCCCGACCCTGCGCCGCATCATCTTGGTGCCTGATTGCAGGTCCCGGCTAAAGGCGTCCCCTTCCCGTTGCCAGTTTCCTCCAAGAGCGCCCAGAGGGTTGTCCTTCAGAGGGGTTGCGTGCACCGGGCTCCAGCCAGGATTTTTCCCAAGGTCGTTCTCTTCAAATTCGTGAATTACGATATTGCCATCAGGACGCACAGGCAGCAGGGGAGCCTTGGGGTTTTCCGGGTCGTTGGGGCGCTGCGTATTGAGGAGCAAGGTATATTCCTCGAGGGATAGCTGTCCGTCAGCATCCTTGTCGGCATCGGGGCTCTCGGTCAGGGCGCGTTGTAGGGCAGGATGATTCGCAGAGGTGATGACCTCCTCTTTTCCCATGGCCAGACCCGAAAGCACCACCACCGTAACAACGGCGAGGGTCCGGATCGGGTTGGAAAAGAGGGGTGGCATAATCACAATTCTTTCAGGATCTGATTATTTTGCCTTGGCCAGCGCGGAACGCTGGAGGAGGTAGTTGCTGATGGTTTGTTCGATGGGAGCCTTTGTGTTGACCAGCACGTGCTCCACTCCGGACTTGTTGCATGCCTTTTTAATCCCGGTGACGAATTTCTCGAGCTCTTCGAGGTAGTTTGCACGGACCCGGCCAGGCTGGGTGATAACTTCTCCCTCGCCCTCGAGTCCCATGAACTTCCACATTCCATTCAGGGGGAATTCGATCTCATAGGGGTCCATAATGTGCCAGAGAATCACGTTATGGCCTCCATAGCGAAGGTGGTTAAGCCCATCGATGAACTCTTCCGTGTTATCGAAAAGGTCGGAGAAAAGCATGACGAATCCTCGTCGAGTCATCCGATGAGCGAAGTCATGAAGAACGGCTCCCACATTCGTTCTAGGTGCCGGGGTGACCTTCTCCAATTCAGAGGAAATGTCCTGGAGGACCCCCATGTGGCTTTTGGGAGCAATATAGTTTTGCAGCTCCCCATCGAAGATGCCCACTCCGGCGGAGTCGCCCTGATCGATGGTGAGATAGGATAAGCTGGCTGCCAGGTATTTGGCGTATTCGATCTTGGAAATCTTGCCGGACTGGTAGGTCATCGACTGACTCGCATCGAGCAGCATGTTCGAGACGAAGTTCGTCTCCGCATCGAAGAGCTTGATGTAGTATCGGTCACACCGGGCATAGGCTTTCCAGTCGATGTTACGTGTCTCATCACCCTGTGAGTACTGCCTGTATGCGGTGAACTCCGAGCTGATGCCCCTGCTGGGGCTCTTGTGCTGGCCGATCCGCAGGCCCTCAACGACCTTGCGTGCCACAATGTCGAGCGATCCGAGCTTGGAGAGGGTCTCTGGATCGAGATACTTGGGGCCGCGTGGTTTGCTAGAGTCTTCCGGGGAAGAGGAGGAGGGCTCTCTGGATGAAGTAGTCGCTTCAGGCATCTTGAATGGCTAGGGAGGCATCACGCCACCCTTTCTTTGTTGTTGGGTGTGTCAGATCGAAGTGAAGAAGGGCTACCGGTCGCGGGTGAGAGTGTGCCGGGCGCCCTGCTTGGGTTCATCCTCTCCCCCCGCGTGGATTGCAGGGGAAGAAAGATGAGAGCTGGCTTGGGCAGAAGCTCATGAAAGAGGCGTAGGCAGCCGATCAGATTAGGCTGATGCCTCTTCTTTTTCGTAGAGTTCCTTGTCGCTGGGGATTTCCTCAAGGAGACGGCCGACCACATGATCGGCGTCTACTCCCTCTGCCTGAGCTGCGAAGTTGAGCCCCATGCGGTGGCGTAGGACAGGCGCGGCGAGGGCTTTGACGTCTTCCAGAGAGGCGCCGAAGCGCCCGCGCAGAATGGCCCGGGCCTTGGCGCCGGTGATCAGGTTGAGGCAGGCGCGTGGGCCGCATCCCCAAGAAACGAAATCCTTGATGAAGCCGGGAGCGTTTTCCTCGGAAGGACGAGTGGCACGGACAAGAGCCGCAACGTATTGGAAGATATGTTCAGCCACAGGAACCCGGCCGACAAGATCCTGAAGAAGGAGAATGTCCGCTTTGCTGAGCACTTCCTGAGGGCTGCCACCAGTACTCGAAGTCACGCTACGCATGATGTCAATTTCCTCCTGCTGTGACGGGTAACCCACATGAATCTTGAACATAAAGCGATCCAACTGGGCTTCCGGGAGCGTATACGTCCCCTCCTGCTCAAGTGGGTTTTGGGTTGCGAGCACAAAGAAGGGAGCGTCCAGAGTGTAGTCGTCGCCGCCGGCCGAAACGATTTTTTCCTGCATAGCCTCAAGCAGTGCTGCCTGAGTCTTGGGCGGAGTCCGGTTAATTTCATCTGCCAGCACGAGGTTTGAGAAGATCGGACCCTTGCTGAACATGAACTTACGTTCGCGGGTTTCGGGGTCGTCCTGGAGAAGCTCACTACCAGTGATGTCTGAGGGCATAAGGTCCGGGGTGAACTGGATCCGCTTGAAAGATAGCGAAAGAGTCTTGGCGATAGAACTGACCAGGAGGGTCTTAGCCAGGCCGGGAACCCCCTCAAGCAATCCATGCCCACGAGAGAAAATAGCAATGAGGACCTCGTCGATGACCTGATCCATTCCGACAATGCTCTTACGTAATTCCCCGACGATCGAATCGCGGGCATCGTGGAGCTTCTTGACCGCAGCAACGTCATCAATTTCGCCTTCTTCGTTCGGCTGGAGGATGGATTTCTTAGCAGTTGCAGCTAACTCTTTTGCTGCTCCTACCTTGCTGGTGCGGGAGGCCGTCTTTTTCTTTGTGGTCTTCTTGGTTGCTTTTTTAGCCATGGTATACCGTCTGGTGAGCTTTGTTGTAGTATGGGGCTCCCTTTTGGGAGCCTCATTTACCGCCCAAATTTCCCTGATGGAGAGGAAGGCGATAAATTCTTTGCGGGGAGGATCTACAACCAAAGACCTGCGCTCCAACAAGCCTGAATTACCCGGAAGTGCGGCGCACGATAAGGTGACAGCCTGAAGGGTTTGTTTTGAGCATCCTAGGGCGATTTTAAGTGATTAGGTTACGATGAAAACTCATCCTTCAAGTAGTCAAGATAGCTGAAGGGAGAGATCTAACAGTTTTGGGGAAGAGAGGTGGGATGGGCCCGCATTGGCCCCGGAACAGGGCTGCTTTCCACTCCCGCGTGACTCAATTCCTGTAGGACTTGCTCCTCTGTGGAGATCCTGCTAATTGCCGACCCACATCCCCAGCATACAAGAAGCACTTTACCGGCCACACCATGATTGATCTCAAGTCCGACTGCAAATATGCGATGGTGATTCCCACTTCAATGGGAACCCGTCTTACTCCCCTGAATGGTCAGCCGTTCCATTGCTCTGATAACTTTGTTCTCACCGCAAGTAGCGCAGAATCCAACGTGGGCAGCGTGTCCTCCTATCTGGGCCTGCCGGTTAAGATTCTGACCTCGTTCGTCAAGGGCAGCCCGGTTTCACGTTTCATCAAGGACAACCTCGCAGGACGGCATATGGACTATGAAGGTCCTGACATTGAGCAGGGTGGTCCCTGGGGATACCGGCACCAGATCAACATGGCAGACAGTGGAACGGGATCCAGAGGGCCACGGGTGTGGAATGACAGAGCGGGAGAAGTGGGGCGTGACCTGAAGGCTGACGACTTCGATCTTGAGCGCATCTTCGGTGAGGAGGGCGCTCAGATCGTTCACATGTCGGGATTGATAGCAGCTCTTTCCCCGGATTCGACCCAGTTCTGTCTCGACGTTGCCCGTCTTGCTAAGAAATACGATACCAAGATCTCATTCGACCTCAATCACCGGGCGACCTTCTGGAAAGGGAGAGAGCAGGAGCTTAGCGATGCTTTCAAGGAGATCGGAAGCCTTGCCGATGTGCTTGTGGGCAATGAGGAGGACTTTCAACTTTGCCTGGGCGTCGAAGGTCCGGAAGCAGGAGGAGAGGACATCGGGGGCAAGATCGGCAGTTTCAAGGAAATGATCGACCGGGTAAAACAGCAGTTTCCCAATGCGTCAGTTTACGCCACCACCCTGCGTGAGGTTGTCAGTGTGAACTTACACGAGTGGGGAGGCATTGTGGCTGATGGAGGTGACTGGCATGTGATCGAGCCACGAGAGATCGGGGTCCTCGACAGAATTGGTGGGGGAGATGGATTTGTTGGAGGATTGCTTTATGGAATCCTGAGAGGATGGGATGGAGAAAAATGTGCTCAGTTCGGGTGGGCTACGGGCGCGCTAGCCGCTACCCAGCTGACGGACTATGGGCAGCCTGCAGATGAGGAGCAGGTCTGGAGTATCTGGGAAGGTAACGCCCGGGTGCAGCGTTAGACTTTTCCCTCCAGGTTTTCCTTGTTGGCGGATCATGGAAGAGTCGCTCCACCGTCAACGTCTACTACGCTTCCCGTGGTGAAGTCGTTCTTAATGAGAAAAAGAACGGCTTGCGCAACTTCGGCAGGTGTTCCGGCACGGGGAATGGGGTGAGTCCCCGTGGCTTGCTGGAAAAATTGTTCTCGTTCCATTCCCTCCTGCGCGAAGAGCGGGGTATCAATGATGCCGGGGGAGACGGCGTTGATTCTTCGGGGTGAAATTTCAGGGGCGATGGCCCGGACAAATCCCTCAATTGCATTACCAACGGTGGAGATCGCGGAGGACCCCGGTAGACATTTCCGTGCGGGGAATCCGCTTACCAGAACGAGGGAGGCGTGGGAGTTGAAGCTTGTAAGCCCAAGGCGCACGCTATTCACGTAGCCCCACAATTTATCGAAAGTTGATTGGAAGCCGTCGAGGGTCATCTCGGCGAACGGACCCTGAGCCCTGCCAGAGGGGACGGCGGTATTCACCATTATGTCAAAAGGCCCATGGTTCTCGTAGAAATGGGTAAGGGCTTCCCGGTCGAGGACATCGACCGAGTGCCGGCTTGCCCTTGGCTCGGGCGCGTTCCTCTTGGCGGCGGTGCGACTTGCGGCAATGACTTCCACCCCTTCGGCAGCTAGTCGCTCCACGATTGCGAGGCCGATACCTGAGGTTCCTCCAAAGACGACTGCCCGTTTGCCGGATAGGTTCATGGTAGGGATATGAAAGCTTGGAGTGTGTGTGTCCAGCTCTCGATCAAGCAGCTCGGTGCCGAGAAGGACTAAAAATTGCAGAGGTTGACAGGTTTTGCTCGACCGGCCTTGCAAGGGTCGGGAGAGTCCAAGCCATGATCATCAAGCCTAGGGTTCGAGGGTTTATTTGTCTCACGGCTCATCCGACCGGATGCGCGGCGCACGTCCAGGAGCAAATTGACCATGTCAGAAGCAAGGGCGCGATCGAGAACGGGCCGCGCAACGTTCTCGTTGTGGGGTCCTCAACTGGTTATGGACTGGCCTCCAGGATTACGGCGGCTTTCGGTAGTGGGGCCAGGACCATGGGAGTTTTTTATGAGCGTCCTCCCAGAGAGGGAAAGTGCGCAACGGCGGGATGGTATAACTCTGCCGCCTTTCATAGAGCTGCAACTGCTGAGGGTCTCTACGCCAGAAGCTTTAATGGGGACGCGTTTTCGGACGAGATGAAGGCGACGGTAGTGGAAGCCATCAAGGAGGATCTCGGCCAGATTGATCTCGTGGTCTACAGTCTGGCCTCTCCCAGAAGGCAGCACCCCAATACTGGTGAAGTTCATAAGTCCGTTCTTAAGCCTATTGGAGAAGAATACTCTGCACGGACGTTGGACACTGACCGGTGCGAAGTGAGCGAGGTAGAGATTGAGCCCGCTACTGAGCAGGAGATCAAGGATACCGTCACAGTCATGGGAGGTGAGGACTGGGAGCTTTGGATGGAGGCCTTGAATAGTGCAGGGCTACTGGCGCCTGATGCGACCTCGGTAGCCTACGACTATATAGGGCCGGAGGTGACCTGGCCGATTTACACCAACGGAACGATTGGCAGGGCGAAGATTGATCTGAGGGCTGCTGGACAGCGAATCAGTGAACTCCTCAAGGCTAATGCTGGAGGTAATGCCCTCATTTCAGTCAACAAGGCGCTGGTTACTCAAGCCAGTTCGGCGATCCCGGTCGTGCCGCTCTACATTTCCATTCTTTACCGGATCATGAAAGAGATGGGGACCCATGAGGGGACCATTGAGCAGATCCAGCGTCTCTTCGCGACCCACTTGTACAACAATCAGGAGCCAACGTTGGACGACAAAGGGCTTATTCGTATTGATGACCTCGAGATGGAGCCGGAGGTTCAGCAGAAGGTGAATGAGCTATGGCCTCAGGTAACTTCGGAAAACTTGAGGCAAATCACCGATTTTGCCGGATACCAGGACGATTTCCTGAAGCTTTTCGGATTCGGATTGCCGGGTGTTGACTACGACCAGGAGGTTGATCCCATGGTCAGTCTCGACGGATAACATTTCCCGGGCAAGGGAGTCATGGCTTTACTTGGATCTGCGGCCGGCCACTAACCGGCCAGTCGATGTGGAAGGTATTTCCGCGTTCCCGATCGACCCTTTCGTAGGTGTGAGCCCCGAAGAAGTCGCGCTGCCCCTGTAGCAGGTTTGCCGGAAGTCGCGCACTGCGATAACTATCGTAATACGAGAGAGCGGAGCTGAAGCAGGGTAGGGGCACACCATGTAGTGCGGCGGTGGCCACGACCTTGCGCCAGTTGGCCTGACACCGGTCGATCTCGCTCTTGAAGTAGGGATCAAGAAGCAGGTTCGCGATATCGGGATTCGTCTGATAGGCCTCAAAAATCTTCTGGAGAAAACGCGCACGGATGATGCAGCCCCCACGCCAGATCATGGAAATCTGGCCGAAGTCCAGATTCCAGTCATACTCATTCTGGGCTTCACGCATGAGCTGAAAACCCTGTGCGTAGGAGCAGATCTTGGAGCAGTAGAGGGCATCGTGGATGGCTTGAACGAACTCTGCGGTGTCTCCGTCAAAAGGCTCGAGCTTGGCATCGAGAACCTTGGCGGCGGCTACGCGCTCCTCTTTGAGGGCGCTGATGCAGCGCGCAAAAACGGCCTCCGCGATACAGGGGGCGGCAATACCCATGTCGAGGGCGTTGATGGAGGTCCACTTGCCGGTCCCCTTCTGTCCTGCGGTATCCAGGACAATATCTACGAACGGCTGGCCAGTTTCAGGGTCCTTCTGCCCAAGAATGTCGGCCGTGATTTCGATCAGGAAGGAATCGAGAACGCCCTGATTCCACTCTCCGAATACGGAGCTCATTTCCTCTGGCTTTATGCCGAGGAGATTATCCATCAGGGTGTAGGCCTCACAGATCATCTGCATGTCGCCATACTCAATGCCATTGTGAACCATCTTGACGTAATGACCTGCTCCGTTGTCGCCAATATAGGTGGCACAGGGTATTCCGCCTTCGATGGGCTTGCCAGGTTCGGCGCCCTCGATGGGCTTGCCGGTAGTTTCGTCGACCTTGGCAGCGATTGCCTCCCAGATGGGCTTGAGTTCATTCCAAGCGCTCTCCTTTCCGCCGGGCATGAGAGAGGGGCCAAAGCGGGCTCCCTCTTCCCCGCCAGAAACACCAGAGCCAATGAATCGGAATCCCTTCTCGTTCAGCTCTTTTTCCCGCCGGATCGTGTCGGTCCACAGTGCGTTGCCCCCATCAATGATGATGTCGTCCGGGTCCAGTAGTTCTGTCAGCCCAGTAATCACAGCGTCGGTGGGTCCTCCAGCCTGGACAAGGATGATGACCTTACGAGGTCTCTTGATGGATTTTACGAACTCCTCGAGGCTGCTTGTGCCAACCACCCCACCGGGAGTTCCCGGGTTTGCAGCTACAAACTCTTCAGTCTTCGACGTGGTCCGGTTGTAGACAGAGATGCGAAAGCCGTGATCGGCAATGTTGAGAGCAAGGTTCTGACCCATGACCGCGAGGCCCACGAGTCCGATATCAGAAGAGGAGTCAGACATGTTTTGCTTAAGTTCGGGGGGCGGGATTTAGGCAGGTTGGCGGGCACCTTCAAGGCTTAAAACCCTGCTGTTGATGTTGCTGGCGGCTCCGGAGGAGAAACCGTGAGTTCCTGATCGCTTCTCCGGTAATACTGTTGAGCATTCGAGGCACGATGAAGTGTGCGTTACTGCTGCTCCGAGTTCCTCCTCTTCTCCTCGTTCTTCTCATGGCTTCGACGCATGGAAAGGGCCGGCCGAACCTTGTCTTCCTTCTCACGGATGATCAGAGCACCTCTTCAATGGGCTGTTATGGAAATCCTGAGGTGAAAACGCCTCATCTTGATGCGCTTGCGCGGGCAGGGGTGGTGTTTGACTGCCACTATGTGAGTACTGCTATCTGTATGGCGAGCCGGGCCAACATCATGACGGGGAAGTTCGAGTTCAGGCATGGCTGTAACTTCGAACATGGCGCCCTGCACAGTTCCCATTGGGCGCAATCCTATCCTGTCCTTCTCAAGGAAGCGGGATACCGGACGGCGATAGCAGGTAAGATTGGGTTTGAGGTAACGACGAGGACTGGAAAGAAGGGTGTTTTGCCAGCTGGCGATTTCGATCGTTGGGGAGCGGGGCCGGGACAAACCTCCTACCTGACGGCAAGAAACAAATCGATGGTGGAATACGCGAAGGAGTTTCCGCACTCATCTCGTTCTTACGGAGCTTTCGGCGCGGATTTCATTAAAGAGTCTGCGAAGTCCGGGCAGCCCTTCTGCCTCTCTATCAGCTTCAAGGCGCCTCACAAGCCGGCCACGCCTGATCCGGAAGATAATAAAATTTATGCCGGCATGAGCTTTTCGAAGCCGAGGAATTTTGGGCGCGAGTATGGCCTCCACTGCGCACCCCAAAGCCGGTATGGGCGGCAGTACGAGCGTTTTCACAGCTGGAACTACTCAGACAAATATGACGAGGTAATGGCTACCTATTACCAGCAAGTCTATGCGGTGGACGTTGCAGTGGGTATGATCCGAGCGGCACTCAGGAGCCACGGGGTAGAGAAAAACACCGTGGTGATTTTTACTTCGGATAATGGGTTCATGTGTGGTGCCCATGGTTATGGGTCCAAGGTGCTGCCTTACGAGGAATCTTCACGGGTTCCCTTGATCATGTATGATCCGCGTCACAGGAACAGTGGCAAGGAACTGCGCTGTGATGCTCTGACTGGGAACGTGGACCTAATGCCGACCCTGTTGGAACTGGCCGCGGTAGCTGTTCCCGAAGGGATTGACGGAAAGAGTATCCTTCCGCTTTACGAGGACGCTGGGGCAAGGATCAGGGAGTCTCTACCACTGGTTAACGTGTGGGGTCCCTCCGAGGTCTTTAGCCTTTCGGTGGTAACGGAACGCCACAAGTATATCTATTGGCCGTGGGCAGGGGAGGGATTCAAGGCGGCAGAGGAGCTCTATGATACGGAGGAGGATCCATTCGAATTGAAGAATCTCCTCGCTAGTCCTGAAGGAGAAGGGCCGCTTCTGGTCCAGATGCGGGTGCAATACGACGCATACCTAGATCTCTGGCGCCGCGAGGCCGTGGACTATCACAACTACAAGCCCCTCGCGCGTTTTTTTGACCGTGATCTTCCCTGGCCAAGTAAGAAAGAAGCTCTCGGCGTCAGGAAATAATCCAGAGGCTCACGGCGATGGGTGACAGAGGAGAGTCGCGAAACAATAATATACTCAGCCTCAAGAATCTCCGTGCAAGATTGGGGGAGTTAGCTCCTAGTGATCCCTGATGAAGATACTTCTTATCGCTCTCCTCCTTGGGGCTCCCATGCTTCTGGCTTCCAAGCCCAATATCATCCTGGTGATGGCAGATGACATGGGATGGGGACAGACGGGCTTCTACAACCACCCCGTGCTTAGAACTCCGCACCTTGATGCGATGGCGGCGGGTGGGCTGCGCTTTGACAGGTTTTATGCGGGGGGTCCAGTGTGCTCCCCGACGCGGGCAACGGTGTTGACCGGGCGGACGCACAACAGGACCGGAGTGCAAAGCCATGGATTTGCCTTACGAAAGCAGGAGAAGACCCTGGCGGTAGCGCTCCAGGGAGCGGGTTATGCCACCGGACACTTCGGAAAGTGGCATCTCAACGGATTGCGCGGGCCGGGGGTTCCCATCCTGAAGGAAGATGCCCACGGCCCGGGGGGATTCGGATTTGACCAGTGGCTCTCGGTCACCAATTTCTTCGACAAGGACCCAGTGATGAGCCGAAAGGGGAGTTTCGAAGAATTCACGGGAGATTCCTCGGAAGTCATCGTGGCGGAAGCGCTCAAGTTCATCGAGGCGCAGGCCAAGGCGAAGAAGCCTTCCTTTTCGGTGATCTGGTATGGCACTCCGCATAGTCCGTGGATGGGTCTGGAACAGGATCTCAAGCTCTTCGCGAATCTCGATGAGAAGTCGCAGCATCACTACGCGGAACTGGTGGCCATGGATCGTAGTCTCGGAACCCTGCGAGCCGGGTTGCGTGAGATTGGAATTGCACGCGACACCCTGGTTTGGTTTTGCAGCGACAACGGCGGGCTTGCGGGATTCAAACCTGATACGGTGGGCGGCTTGCGGGGCTACAAGGGGTCGCTCTTCGAGGGTGGCCTGCGTGTGCCGGGAGTCATCGAGTGGCCCAATGGAATCGCCAAGCCACGGGTGACCTCTTTTCCGGCCGCCACCATGGACATTTTCCCCACGCTGGCGGAAGTAGCAGGGCTCCCTGCTGCTGCCATGCTCCAGCCGCAAGATGGGCAGAGTTTGCGCCCGCTCTTCGAGACGGAGCTGGGTCCGCGCCGCAAGCCGATCGGCTTCAGGAGTGCGGCTCGAGGCGCATTGGTCGACAACGAGTTCAAGCTCTACTCGAAGAACGTCAAACTCGGAGAATTTGAGCTCTACCACCTGGGGGACGATCCGGCGGAGAAGGCAGATGTGAGCTCAAGGCATCCTGAGGTAGCCCGCCGCCTTCGCAAGGCCTTCCAAAAATGGGATAGGACTGTCGATGCAAGTGTGGAGGGAAAAGATTACCCTTCGGGAAAGGTTGATTCTCCCCAGCCACCCCGGATGTTCTGGACGGAGCTGGAGGCCTACCAGCCTTACTTCAAGGCGTGGCGCAAGCGTCCTGAATACAAGGGGCGGCTGAAAGGAAAGTAGGAGACGAATCGCGCTGCCATGGCAGCGCTGCTTGCCCAGTTCTCCACTTTTTTGGGGCCATAGGCCCAAAAATCTCAGGGGACCAGTCCCCTCAGGTTCGGACCCCTTGGCGGGGGTTCTCTTTATTCCTCCACCGACACCCGATAGAATCGTCGATCCTTTCCGATGGCACGGGGGTCTAGTTGTAAAGTCACGGTTCCCACTGCGATGATCCCAGAGGAGGTCACCTCCCAGTTGATCAGGTCAGCGCTTGCCTCAATGGTATAACTTTTTCCCGGCACACTAGCCCACCTCACTGTGACAAACCCGGTTAGTGGGTCCTTGCTCAGCGTTGTTATCTGGAAAAGAGATGTTCCATCGAGAGGATCTGTCCCAGCGGCGACTTCTGAGCCATCGGGAGAGCCGTCTCCATCTGTGTCCGGACGGAGCGGATCTGTTCCTGCGAGTGCCTCCTCGGTATTACTCAGCCCGTCACCGTCACTATCAAGAAGCAATCCGGTGCCCGGGGTTCCTCCGGTCACCGCGCTGGCTCTCCAATTGCCAGGCACTGAATAATCAGGGAGAGGGTCGGTAACAATTGCGAGGACGAGGCTGGAACCGTCTCTTCCTGCAGCCTCTGGCCATGGATCCCGGTCGTTATAGCGGAAATTCGCAATGGTGGTTCCCACTCCGTCGACCAGATGGAGCCGTTCCCCGGCGTTTTCGAGTCGAGTTGGGAGATATTCGCCCGCAATGCGATCGCTATGTGCCGTGCCGTAACGGGCTTCGAAGGCAGCCCTGTTGCGAACAACGAGTACGAATTCGCCCGGAGCCAATGAGGTTACATCTGAGAACGTGAAGTCGAAATTGATACCCTCTGTGAATTTCACCGCGGTAAGGTTGATAGTGTCTCCGCTCACGTTCTTCATCTCAATGAATTCGAAGTCTGAGGCGTCGTTTGCAGCAGCAAGTTCTTCGGAGGTTTCCGGAGGAAGTGGTGCGTAGTGGACTTCAGTGACAACCAGATTGGAGGCATTGGCTATCGGTCCCACGAGGAAGTGGGAGGTGCTGGGTCCACTCCATGCCGTCAGTCCCCGCCCGTTACGGGCTCTTGCGGTGATGGTAGTGGTACCGTTCAAGGTGATCGGGCTGCCAGCGTTGGCGAGGAGGGCATTGGCTGAGGCGTTGCCCCCGGGTGCGCGTGGATCCGTTCCATCGGTAGTGTAGTAGAATGCGCCTTCACCAACGAAGGAGAACTGGTCCCCCAGCTGGACGACTCCGGGTTGCTCTAGTCCTTGATCGGAGCTGAACAGGGGCTTGGCGGTGTATTGACGATCAATCCAGCCTACTCGCGTTCTCAGCCATTGTTTCAGGATGCGGACCTCATTACGGTGGCTCGCGTTGCCCCATTTATTGTAGTTCCTTTCTGCAGGGCTGCGTCCAAGGGAAGAGTCGTTGGCGCCAAGGGGGTCCCTTCCGTCAATTTGCCGGGCAAAATCGTTGATGACGCCCTCGATGTTCTCGGTAGAGAATACATTTTCCCGCAGGTCCTGCCACAGGTCCGTATGGGCCTGCCGGAAGTCAGGCTTGCTGAGCACCTGTCCCCACCAAATATAGCGACTGTCGTTCCAAGTTCTACTTGAGTCCCCGGATCCGTCCCACTGGGAGGGGTTGTTGTCGCGGCTATCGGTAGAGCCCATGGTACGGTCAAAGTCCCAGATTGGACCTGCTCCGATCTTGCCATCGTTGGTGTCACTGCGGTCCTTGTAGTAATAACCGCTCAAGCGAAAACCATCGACGTTCATGGCCAGAGTGTTGAGCCAGTGATGACGCAGCCATGAGAATTGATCGATGTATTCAGTGAAGTGCTTGCCGGTGCTTGGGTTGATTCCGTTACTCGCACTGATGGCCGCATTGACTTCATTCATATGGGCGGTAAGCCACGACCTCTGTCGGCTGGATACCTCTCTTTCCTTGGGCTCGACCCAGCCCAGGGTTCCGAGTCCAGCCACGCTGAATCCACTGTCCCCGGGATCCAGGCGATCTTTCTTGAACATGTATCCGCCCGAGACTGCGGGCTCCCTTGAATCTCTGGGGTCAATCCGTGCCACGGGGACCCTGCCGTCGTCCCGTTTGATTTTTTCCATGAGGGAATACACCCCAAAATAGGACCCAGAGTAGGTAAGGGGGCCACCGCGGACGTTATGCACGACTTCAACGAACTTGGTACGAGTCGCGTATTCACCGGTCTGGCGACTCAGTTCGTACATGAGATCATTGCGCATGAGTGCCCGGTCAAATTGATACCGCCCACTCAGGACCCAGTCAGACTCACGAGGCAGGTCGAGGGGAGTAATTCCCTTATCGAGCCCCTCTTCGTCGCGCGCTTCTACCGTCATGGAATATTTCGGCCAGCCGAAGGAAGAGGATCCCCGTCGTTTGAGACCTACCCGGGTGTCAGTGGCGAATTCATCTGTAATCCGAGCCCTGCCCGTTTCGGGATCGGGCTCGATAATTGCATGAAGCCATCGAG